>Ga0209755_10000560_pt1 | contig 66591 bp, 57 predicted proteins | sample TergutCo191P1_FD_187301 | JGI IMG/M metagenome (GOLD analysis project Ga0209755, IMG submission 187301) | Cornitermes sp. P1 segment gut microbial communities from Petit-Saut dam, French Guiana - Co191P1 (SPAdes) (version 2) | ecosystem: Host-associated > Arthropoda: Insects > Digestive system...
GAATATATTGTTGCCGCCCAAGTACCATTTTCCCAATCAGTATTGTAAATCGCGTTATTTATTTCTGGTCCTGCTCCTTTTGAATAAATCTCCATATTTGCAAATGCTTCAGGACTTTCCTTTTTCAGCTTTTTAAAGAACGGTGTGGACACTTGCTGCGGTAAGCATATGGTGTCAGGAGCGCTTTTTTCATTGTTAGTATTACACGCATAGTGCAATTGAAATAGAGAATATTTTCTCTACAAAGCCGTTCTTCGCAAGAGGGGCGGTTGTTTTTGCAATTATTGTTTGACAGTTTGGCATTTATATGCTAGATTTAAAATGTCTTCGAAAGAGGACAGCCACTGGAGGAGGCGGCTTTGTGGCCCCCTCTGCCAGACCCGGGTTTGCTTTTGCAAGGTCGGGTTATTTTTTGCTATGTACCTATTATTGCTCTTAATTCATCATATGCCCAAATGTATAATTCTTTGGTTTTTTCGTAAAAACAGATAAAACGTCCAGCATCAAAACGATATTTTAGCTCCCCAGCTATTTTTGCCTTTACGCTCTTTATTGGAATGTCAGACAATAGATGAACAAATACAGAATGTTTTTTTGCTATTTTGCATTTCTGCAATAAAACAGCGCCTTGATTATATCCATATTTAAATTGGCTGCCTAATGGATTTCTACCACCGGATATGGTCTTTATTTCTACGACTTCGCCGTCCAGCACCAAGTCTGCGGTTTTACATCCTTTTTCGCCTTTTGTATATTTTTCTGGCAGAAAATACGCAATATTCCCTCTGCTTGTTAAAATTCTGACTTGAGACATCTCTTTTTCCCATTTTTTTGGTTCTTTCTTTTCTTGAGACAAGCGGCTTTTGGCTACCCAAATATTAGGTTCTGTAGGTATCCATTCTTCAAAAGGAAATAAGGTTTTTGCTAACTCGAAACTACTATCCCACAGTTCTTTTTTCAATCATAGGCTCATATCTTTTACAAGCAATTTATCTTGTGTTTAAACCTTGGATTCTTCCAAAGCAGCCCAAATTTTTGTTTTGGGGTCTTTTTGTAATTATAATTTCCGGTATGGAAAAATGCAAGTTCTGTCAAATATCATAAACAGTTACAATAACTGTTATCTCCCCGGTGTTACTTTCATCATTGTAAATAAATAACTTTTGCTCTTCCTTATTGTGTTCCCACTTTAATGGCGTTTCAACTTTTGCAGATGTGCCGAATATATACTCAGGCAGGTAAATAATCGTAGGCGCTTTTATGTTGATGTCTGGAATAAAGGTGAGGGTGAACTTTTTATTTTTTCCGTTCCAATTAAAAGAAAGAAGTTTGCCGGCTGTTGCCATGGGGTAGGGGCGTTTCCAGCCCGCTTGAGCGCGTTCTTTTCCTTCTGAATAGATCGATAAGTCTTCTTCGTTCCACAAGTCGCCGTCTTTGTTTGTGTTGGTTGCGGAATAATTCCAGATTGTTGAATGAAGAAGATTTGCGTCAATCGCATCGTAGTACATTGATAACGCTTCTTCATGAAGTTTGTAATTGCCTTTTTTAAATCCGCTGCGATTATTCAGATCGAAGGCAAGCCCAAATTCGCCGAGAAGGCAGGGAATATTGCTCATTTTCTTTTTGGTTATGCCAACCGCCTGCGAAAGGCACTTGTTAAAAAACGCGGCAACATTTTTCTTTCCTAAAATAAATTTGTATCTGTCTGTGTCTACATTGAACCAAGAACGGAAACTTTTTGTAAAAAGAGAAAAACCGTCGTACCAATGAAATGCGTTAACAGTATTAGCGTTATCATTTTTATTCCACGACGGATACGATTCTTCTTTCTTGCAGTTAGGAAGCCCTTCTATAAAGAAAAATGTTTTTTCATCCGCCTGTTTCATAGCGTCGATGTATTTAACAATAAATGGTTTTAAAAAGTCGTCAGCGAAATTCACGGGGCGTCCCTGATAACGCCTAAAATAATTTTTATCCAGTAACCTCGGCGCGCCGCCTTCGTCCTGCCAGACGCCTGAAAGTTTCCACGGACAGGAGTACCCGTCTTTAAAAAGAGATACGCCTTTAGGATTAAATGTCTCGTAACGCGAAACTGATTTGCCCGCGGACAGCAGGCTGTAAACAGGAATTTTCCGTGTAAATCCTGAAGCGGCGCAAATTGACTGCCACGGGCTTGGACACGGTCCTGCCGGAATTAACGGGTTTTCAGAGCGCGAAAGATCGTTGTGCCCGATAAAACCAAAATGCGGCTCGTTCATTGAGCCCCATCCTGCGATTGCCGCAAGATTTTTTAAACGGCGCTGCGCGTGTTTAAATGCGGCGATGTAGCGGTTTTGAAGCCAGTCCTGAATATTTTCATCTTCTATTTTTAAGTCCGGCGCGTAGGCAAGACCGGCGAAAAACAGGCTGAACATTGTCGCTGTCGCATAACGGTTGTAATTGCTTGGCCAGATCATTTTCGCGTAAGGTTTCGCGTAATTAATATTAAAACGCTGTTTTGTAACTGCCGCGCCGCAGATGTCGCAGTTATCAAGATTTATTCCAAGTTTTTCCATTGTCCACGGCGGCGCGCCGTCTCCGCCTGTCCATCTGCTCCATACATCCTGATGGGGATCAATAAAAACTGAAATGCTTTCTTTATCCGCTGCCTGTAAAATTTTCCGAAGATAAGCCAAATACGCTTCATCGTAAATTCCTGGACCGTCATGTTCAATCGCTTCCCATGTAACGATTAAGCGCAGAAAATTCATACCGGCGTTTTTCAGCCGTTTAAAATGAATTTGCGCTTCTTCGGCGGGAAAAGGTTTTCCAACAAAGGAAACATTACGGGAATCCAGGGAATCGCCTTCCATTGGAATCTTGGAGTCTCCGCCCAGATTAACTCCGCGCAGGATTAAAACTCTTCCTTCGCTGTCCAGAATTAAATTATCATTTATACGCATCATTGCGGTTCTCTTAGATAACCGCGCGTTTTCTTAGACAACCGCGCGTTTTTTTGCGTAAACGCAGATCACTCCGCTAATATTTCCAAAACTTCTTCGGGCGTTGACGCTTTCAGTATTTCATCGCGTTTGCCGGCGCTTTTAAACAAAAGGCTGACTTCCGCAAGAAACTGAAGATGAGGCCCGGTTTTTTCAACCGGAGAAAGAGTCATTATAAAAATTCTGCATGGCTGTTTATCCAGAGAATCAAAGTCGACCGGCTTTTCTGAAATGCCGATACAGGCAACCAAATCTTCGGTTGCGGCGCATTTACCGTGCGGAATGGCAATCCCGTGCTTCATTCCTGTGGACATTTTTTCCTCCCTGTCCATCACTGCAGTAAGCGCCGCCTCCCTGTCCTGTATCTTTCCTGTCCTCACAAGGATATCAAGCAATTCGTTGATTATCTCTTTTTTTGTGGTACCCTTCAGGTTTAGATCAATTGTATCTGTTGTAATCACTGTTTTTAGATTCATAGACTTAATATACCATATATTTCGCCAAAAAACAAATCAATAATATTTGTGGAAAACCTGTGGAAAACAAGCCGCGCAGGATTTAATTCCCGGTTTTCAATATCAAGTTTGACGTTTTTAAGCAAAAAAAAGACCCCATCAACCGATGAAGTCTTTTTTGATTTAATTACTTTGAGCCGCGCAGGATTCGCCTTCCAGCCCTCAGCATCCTGCTTCGGGCTTCCAGGCCGTCTACGCCGCTAAACCGGCTCCATGCCGGTTTACCCCGTCGGACGCTCTCGCGTCCTCAGGGGTCGCGGCTCCGTTTCGAATCCTGCCAAGGGTTTTCGGGCAATAAAAAAGACCCCATCAACTGATGAAGTCTCTTTTGATTTAATTACTTTGAGCCGCGCAGGATTCGAACCTCCGACCACCGCCTTAAAAGGGCGATGCTCTACCGACTGAGCTAGCGGCCCGTTATCTTCTATTATGTATATTAAAAAATAGAAAATGTTTCAAGAGGGTGTCTACATCGACTTTCGCAGCTTCAATTCGTTTTCTTTCTTTTCTATCTGTTCTTTAATGACGGCAAGCTCGTTCAATAAGGTTCTGAACTCGGTTGTTTCGCGGTCAATTGTAGGTTGATCGTGTTCTGTAAAGGCTATATAAGCCTCATTTCCCAGGCGGGTCAGGCATTTTTGAGCGTGATTTTCGAGCTGTTTGATGTCCCACATCAGTAAGCCCCTCTCCCCCAGATCCTGGGCTTTTGCGCCGGCTTTCATCGCTAAATCTTTTGATACAGCCCAGCCTTGTTCCAGCAGGTCCTTCATTCTTTCGCTAAATGTCATTCTACTACTTCTCCTTATTTCCGTTTTATTCCAAGGATGGTAAGATCGTCGTACTGCTCATCTTCCCTAATATGAGTATAATACATATACGCGGGATTTTCAGGATATTCTCTTGTATGTGAACAATAACGCCTGTACTGTAAAAAATGGCTCTTCAGGAATTCATCCACCTTTTTATCCACCAATACGCGCGCGTCTTCGCCCGCGTCTTCGGGTTTATAACAGCGGAACATTTTTTCTACCGATACCATCGCCATAATTACATTTTCTCCGGTGCCTTCGCAGGATGAAAAATCAAATTGAAGCTCGACATCGCCTTCCGGGTTGTGATATTTTCGCAGGGTATAAACTTCGCGCGCCATTACCGCGTTGATAATCGCTTCAACGCGTTCGGGGCTCATTTCTTCGTCTGCCTGTCCGCAAAGATGGTTTTCGTGCGGCGTGTCGTTCGGTCCCTCTGTGCAGAGTATTTCCTTAAATTTAAGATCGCGGAATTTTCTTTTCGCTTCTTCGATGCCGTCAGTGTAGAGCAGAAGAATGTCTCCCTTGTCTATCGTTACGGTGTTTACTTTGTAACCGCCTGTTGATTCAATCATAAAGTTTGGAAGCACGCCTGTTGCCGGAGTCTGCGGCAGCGTGAGCGTTTTTTTCTTTCCTTCCGCCTGACTGTATAAATGAATGATGTTGTCGCCCGCGTTGCAGAAGCGGACAATTCCTGTCTGCGAATCGAACAGGCAGAGCGTGAAAGCCGCGAACCTTCCTTTAAATCCAAGCGCTTCGATAAAATCATTGATCTGATAAACAACTTCTTCTATGTGCATTCCTTTTGCGTTTGGTTTCCATTGTTTAAAATAGTTCAGGAACATTGTCGCTACCTGAATCATGATAAGAGCTGCCGGGATTCCCTTGCCCGCGACGTCGCATTTAATAATGGCGTAGTAACGCCCGTCGAGGTCTTGGTAATCAAAATAGTCTCCCGATACGCCCTTTGCGCCTTCGTAATAGCCGAAGAAATCAAGGTTCGGCGTATGTTTTGATCCGTTGCTCTGCTTGTTGCCGCTTGAGTCCATTTCAAGCGGAATGAATTTCTTCTGTATTTCTTTGCCGATATTCAGGTCGGATGCCGCGAGAGCGGCTTTTACAAGACCGTGAGTCATGTCGTTGATTGTGTTTCCAAGTATTGCTATTTCGTCTTTTGTATTGATCTTTATATCCTGACCCGCGAGTTTGGATTTATCCTCGGTGTCGCGGATCATTTCGATATGTTTAACCAGATTTTTAATCGGTCTGATCATCAAGGTTGCGAAAATAAATGCGCCTGTTATTCCGATTAATAATACCGCGACCGCGACAATTCCTATTGTTGATAAAAGCCTTATTTTCCCCTGATTTATCTCATGCGCGATTGATTCAGTCGAAACTTCCAGACGGATTAAACCACGGAAGAAATTGTTATCCGCTCTTTGGCGGTACATAATGGGCTTGTATAAAATATGCAAGCCGCCAGCCGCATCGTTGATCTTGTTTTTGGGGAAAGACGGATACGAGCCAATCTCTCTTGAAATTTCCGTAAGTATATTGTTTACTCTTAATTCCAGCGCGTTGATAGACACCTGAATGTCGCTGCGCATCTTTTCTCCCGCGGCATCTGTTCTAAGCGCGAGAGAAAGATATTCTTCCGTCATTCCCGAGATGCTGTTGGAAAGTTCTCCGGCTTCCCTTTGAGCGCGCGTGTTCAGATCGTTTGCGAACTCTTCGTAAAAAGGATCCAACACGTCATTAAAGCGCGTAACGCCGGGGCGCAGTTCTACTGTGTCGATTTTTGATTCAACATCAGGATCGTTAGACGCCCAAATGTGATTTGTATGTATCGAGTTAATGCCGAAACCGGTGATTGTTATATACCGCGCTTCGGCGAGGGCGGCGGATTGAGCCGGAAGGAACAGCAGCTCAAGAGCGCCGCGCTGTCCTTCGGATTGGATGGCTACAGACAGATATGATCTGGCGCTGGAAGCAAGCCCTTCAAGCAGTACGCTTGAGCGATCCCATAAGCTTCTTAATAATGTTTGCTGCTGCGTATTGATCATCATCAGGTACATCGGCGTTGAGATCATTATTACAACAAGGAGAATAAGCCCTGCCGTAAATGAAGCAAGTTTAAACCGAAGCCCGCTTCCTTTTCTTTTTATTTTCACCATCTTTTGATTTTTTTCCATAGGCATAAAATCTCCTGTAATTATTGCAGCCGCTTCCTGCTTAACCAACGCGCCTTCCGTTATAACTCCGGCAATCCCCCGGATCATCGCGGCTAATCCAAGCGCGCATAAAATCATTAGTAACGCCGCAAGCAGCATAACCGGATTAAATGTTATTAATTTTTGCTTTTCTATCTGCCACGACGGGCGCCATTCTTTTGAGTAATCTCCGAATTTTACCGTTCCTGTCCGGGCGACAGGAATAAACGAATCTGCCGTGTACCATCCCCTTACGGAGTGATGTAATCTTAACCTGTACCTGCCCTCTTCCATGTTTTCAAAATTCAGCCCCGCGATTTCCCTGTCCGATATAATGTTAAATTTTCCATGCTGCGCGGGATTATTGCCGCTTTCAAGGACAATCGAATCTATCAAACCGCCGGTTGAAAATCCGCGTCCCAGTATTTTGATTGTAAGAATTCCCTGCTCATCCTGCTGCGCGTCGATAAAACTTACGCTTGTGTATGGGATAAATTTATTTGTTCTGAAAATTATATTCGACGGCTGTCCGATATTGCCCGCCTGATCAACCGCGGACACCGTGAATGCCCAGACGCCGTCGTCCTGATTTGAAAAACTAACGGAAGTATTTGTTCCCATTATTCTGGAAGGCGGAGCGGAAACCGCCGCGCCTGAGTTCGCGCCCAAAAATTGAAGATTCCACGTATAGCCTTCCGTGTACGGATCAATGGAAGGCTCCCACGATAAATTATAAGTATTGGAAAGAAGAAAACCGTTCGCGTCAGTCTGCGGCTCAATGATATTTACCTGCGGCGGAGGAGAGTTCTTTCTGTTAAACGCAACCCTCGACGGCAAAGACCAGTTGCCCGCGTAATCCTGCGCTCGGACGCTGAAATACCACAAGCCGTCGTTTAGCGCGGTATGTTCCAAATTTAAATTTGACGTATTGCCGATATTGTAAACCATCACCTGCTCCGGCGGCGCATCGTTCTGATCCTGGCTCCAGCTCCATGAGAATCCAAGAATACCGGAAGTATCCGCCGGAATGTTCCATGTAACGCGCGCTCTTTCGGAACGGTTTGCCCTGTTCGGAACAAAGTTAACCGCCGTAATCCTCGGACTCGGCGCGGAAAAATCAGGAGCCAGAATGTAAATGCGTCCTGCGTTGCGCGTTGTGGTCTGCCAGAAAATATACGCTCCGTCTTTGCTTACAACAGGTCTTGCGAATGAAGCGTCAGCCGAACTGCTGGAAAGCAGATGATTCTCCCAGTCATAATCGCCGCGCTGCGCGAGAACGATCCTGTTATTGCCGCTCCGGTTGTCGAACCAGACGACGGTTGGCGTATTGTCATGAATAAACCCGATTGGATTATTGCAATACGCTTCGGCGCTGTTTACGCGCTCAACGCGTCCTGTTATGCCCGCGCTGGAATTGATAATAGCGCTGTAAATCTGCGGCGATCTGTTGGAAAAACGCCTTTCCCAAACCAAAAGAAGATTTTCTCCGTGCCTTGTTAAATGCGGTCTTTGATTGTCAAACTGATCTGCGGAGACTTGAGTCTGCATTACAGGATCATTAAACGAGGTAAATCGCCTCGCCTGTGTCCATGACTTTCCGCCGTCTTCGCTTATTTTATAAAACAATTGGAAAGTAGATAATGATTCCACGCCCATTATCAGGGACTGAAAGAAAACAATATCTTTTTGTCCGACGCTTGCGTGCGCCGGCAGAAAGTTCAGAGACAGCGTATTTTCAGGAGTAAAAAATTCAAACGGCGACCACGAAATTCCGTCATCGGATCTTGAATAATAGATCGACAAAGACTGAGAGCGTCCCCTTGTAACAAAAAGAAAATATCCGCCGTCGCTTCGCACATACAACCGCGGAGCGACAGTATTTTCTTCTCCAAGGTTTACATTCTGTTTGGTAAAACTCTGTCCCCTGTTCGAGGAAATTAAAATCTCAGCCTGCGCTCCGCCGGGAGCCGCGGTAATCATGATCCTGCCCCTGTTATCAATCACCATGCTGAGAATCGAAGGTTCAGTTCCAAGGAATGTGTACGGACCCGCGATCATGCCTCTTTGCGTCCAATCCTGTCCCGGCTCTTTGATTGCTAAATAAATATTAATATTATTGGCGCTGACTTCCTGCCACGCGATAACTGAAAAATCAGCGGAATGCGCACTGATCGGAAACTTCCCGGCTCTCGGCGTGAACGGTACGGCTTCTTCCCAGAAAAAATCAACCGCAAAACCCGCAGCCGCGGTAAAAAATAAAAATATAGCCGTGAAAATAATATTCTGAATTTTGCATAAATATTTCATAACGCCGACAGTATCCTCTGCTGCAATTCAATCAGCTTTGTAATATTTCTGTTACTGGGGTTTTGCATAAGTCTTTCCACAAGCGTGAGCGCGGCAAGGTTGTTTCCTGCCTGCAGTTCGCGTAATGCCCTCTGATAATCGGTTTCGTCTTCGCTCGACAAGACAAGGTTTCCCGGAACGCTCATGCGGCTGAGCAGTCTGTCGCGGACTCTTGTCGCTTCCGCGTTTTCAGGGTTCAGCGTGATGGCTTGATTTAACTGCGCGAGAGCGACTTCGTATTGCGCGGCAGCGTTGCTTTCAACAATGCGGCTTGCGGAAGCTGTAAGTTCTCTTGATCGAGCGACATTCGCGGGATTGGGCGGAGGAGGGCGGTAACCCATGTCGATTTCCGCCTGTGTTAAAATATTGCGCATGTTGGGATACCTTGGATTTAATTCGGCAAGGTTTTGAAGATCGGCGAACGCTTCGATTGAGCGCGACTTGGTTCCCGCGATTGCATTTCTTAAACGCTGTTCAAAAGACGAGTTGAACGCGGCTGGATCCAGAAATTGCTCGATCCGCAGTTCGAGAATACCCGCTTCCTGATTGACGGGGAACATCAGCCTTACTTCTCTTGTTAAACGCCGCGCTTCGTCAAACTTCGCGATTCCCAGCACACGCTGTCCCGCGTTTACATGGCGTACGCCCTCTTCAAAATTTCTCTGCGCCTGACTGAGTAACTGGCTCATTTCCGCGTAGAGCGGAGCTGTCGCGGGGATTACTCTTCCTGAGTTCGCGGACATGGCGGTTCGCACAATGCCCATCCAGTAAATTATTTCTTCGTTTTCTTCGGAGTTTGTCAGTCGCCATCTGTTTCTTGCCCTTGTAAGCGAATCTTCAGCCTGCTGGAAATCTCCGTTAAAGTAAGACGAGCGGGCGGCATTTACAAGATTACGCACTTCGATAATTATATTTTCGTTTTCCGCGGTATTGATCTGCTGTCCTAAACTTATCAGCTGCGTGTCACGAATCTGCCGTAGTGCGGGCGATTCCTGTATTTCAAGCGATTCGTTAAACCTGTCGGATGCTCTTTGGATTCGCTCTCGCGCAAGATCGTAACTTTGTCTTTGAAAAGCGGTCTGCGCTTCCCTTAAAAGCCTTTCGCCGTCCTGCCTGTACGCCTCAGCCTGCGTTGAGCGGCTTCTGGCAGTTTCCGCGAGAGCCAGACCCTGCGTACGGATATTGTTAAGTTCGTTGACAGCATTCTGCTGTCCGTTACGCGAAGAAGCAATCACGCTGTTCGATGAAAACGCCGACGTTTCGTTTCTGTGCCGCTCCAAAATGGAATTTCCGCTCTGCAAATCGTTGTTTACGGCGGAAAGCATGGCGTTAAGTCCGCTCAGCGCTTCTGCCGGATAGCGGTAAATTGTAATAATGCCGTTCGCGCTTGTGCGGCTTTCCCCGTTAAGGAGGTCTCTTGCCCTTTCAAGTTCGCTTCTTCTTGCAGTAAGGCTGTTTTGAATATTATTGTGCGCGAAGTTATAATATCTCTGCGCCGATTGAAGTTCTTCCGAAAGCAAGGTTGAAGACAGTTTATCTATCGCCGCCAGAGCGTCTGTGATATAAGCGGCGTTATGATAAACCGCGATTTGCGCGTTTATCTGGTTTGCGTTTGACCTTATGCCGCTGATGGTATTCTGCATTGTGTTAATGCTGTTTCGCGTCTGCAGCTCTTCGTTTATATTTCTCGCCGAGCGGTTGATGTTCATGTTCCTGCCGGCTGTTGACGCCTGCGAGAGAGAAGTATTGGCGCCGCTTATTGATCGGATTTCAAGGAATGGGGCAATGTCATTACGAAGAATATTATTGGCGAAAAGAGAAATTGTCTGAGCGCCGGAACCCGAAAAAAGCTGTCTGTGTCTATCAAAATAAGTCGCGGATAAATTGGCGTAATTTTCCGTTCTGTTGAGCGAAGACGCCGCAGTCTGATAAGTTCCCGCGTTAAAAGCCGCAAGAGACGCCGAGTTCGCGGTTCTGATAAATTGCGTTATGGCATTTAATATGCCGCCGATTGAATTATTCCAGTAGGTATCAAATGAGCCAAGCATGCCTTCAGGAAAATTTTCTTCGGTTCGTCCGTGAAGAATAATTTGCATAAATGAAAGATGATTGCGGTCGATCATTTCCGGGTTATTCAAGCGGATCTGATTTAATATTCTGCTGAAAATATTATTAACAGCGTACAGTTCCTGTTTAAGCGCGATAAAACTGTCCATTGCGGCGTTAAGCCTTCCTGTTATTTCGTTTGCTCTCGCAATGTCTCCCGCGTTCAGCGCGCGAACCATATCCGCCGCGAGTGTTCCCATCTGAGAGCTTCTCTGCTGGAACGATGCGATTACATTATTCATCCTTTCCGTTTCGCGCCGGACTTCATTCTCAACGCCTGTTCCGTAACCGGCGGTAAAAAATTCATCGCGCATAAAATCCATGCCTTCGGCATAAACAAGAATTGCCGAATTGCAGTCGCCCGAGTCCAGAAATTCTCTGGCTCTTTCCAGAATGCTTAACAGCCTGTTTCTGTTTACGTTAAACTGCGCGATTTCCATTGTTTTGGATAAATAATTGGCAAGAAGCGGGCTCTCGGCTTTTTCAAGCGCGTGAAGCTGCCTTGTCAATTCAAGAATTTTCTCCGCGTTACCGGAGTCATTTAAAAGCGTGTAAATTAATTCATCCGCGGTGCGGTTAAAATCATCGCGTAACTGGTAAATTACGCGCAGCCGCTTTTGCGCAAGGTCGAATTTATCGGGGTTTCGTCTTGCAAAATCACTTAATATTAAAATTGCCTGATCATATTCCTTGTCTTTGATGAGGGTGTCGGCTTTAATTATGTCCGGTTCCATGCCGCCGCCGGCAAAAAGCGCGGTTTCTGCGGTAAAAAGCAGAAAAATCGAGAAAATTACATGTATTGCTAATCCATGGCGTACCACGTCCATTTTCATTACTATACTATATTATCGTAATTTTCCGAATGATCCTTTTGGATATACTGTTTTTTTTGCTATTTTCCGATATATAATGTATTACAGATGACCCGTTTGAGATTTGCGGCTTTTTTTGCCGTTTTTTTGGTAATTTTTCCTCTGGTTCCTTCTTTGTGGGGAGCTGACTGGCAGGATTCCTACGGCAATATAGCGGATTATCTGAATGGTATTTATAATTCCGATGAAAACGCCGGTTTAACCGCCTTTCCTGTGCTGAATATTCCGCTTGGAGGACATTCTGAAGGCATGGCAGGCGCGTTTTCCGCGATTTCCGATGATATTTCTTTTATTGATTTTAATCCTGCCGGCTCTTCGATGCTTAAAAAGTCGGAATTGGCTTTTTTTCACAACAACTGGATAGCGGATACGAAGATTGAAGGCGCCGCCTACGCTACCCGTATAGGGAATCTCGGAATCGGAGCCGGCGCGAAACTGCTTTACATGCCTTTTACTGAATACAACTACTACGGCGAGAGAGTTTCCAGCGGTTATTATACCGAAGGCGTGGCAATTTTAAACGTTTCTTATAATTTTTTCTCCGGGTATTATTTTTCCGGCGTTTCTTTGGGCGCGAATGTGAAAGGCGCTTTCAGGACGATGCCGGATTTTACCGACAACTTTGACAATATAATCGGCGATTCGGGAAAGTCCCAGTCCGCAGCGATGGCAATGGCAGACATAGGTCTTCTTACCCGTTTTAATCTTTTTAAAAGTTATACCGCGAGGGATAGGAACGCGTCAGCCGCTCTTGTCGTAAGAAATCTCGGACCTCCCGCCATGGACGAAGCTCTGCCCACAGTTTTAAACGCCGCGATTTCATACAAACCTGTTCGTCCTGTCGCCGTTGCGTTTGATTTTAATATGCCTCTTAACCTTCTGGATTTTTCGCTTTCTGAGTCGCCGTACGCGTCTTTGGGAATTTCCGCCAACATTACGGCGTTTTTAGCTATGCGCGCCGGATTCATGTACAAACCCGGCGCCAGCCGCGTCGCCGTTGGAAGCGCCGTCAATTTAAATAAAATTTCTTTTGATATAAATTATTCGCTGGATTTGCTTACGCAGTTTTTACAGCCGCTTAACAGGATAAGTCTGGCTGTGCGTCTGGATTTGGGCGACGGCGGGCGCGGTAAATTAGCCGATGACGTAGACGAACTGTATCTTTTGGGTCTTGATGCCTATTCGCGGGGAAATCTTGAAGACGCTAAAAAATGCTGGGAAGAAGCGCTCAGAATGAATCCAAAATACGAGCCCGCAAAAGAAAGTCTTGCCATGCTGGAAGATCGTGAAAAATTAAGAGAGCGCATCGAAGACTTGTACAGGCTCGATTTCTAACATTCTGATTAATATTATTTCTTGCGCCGAAATACCCTGTAATTGATATTCGGAAACAGATTGTGTTTTTTCTCGATGGTTGTAAGCCATTCAGTGCTGATGTAATTGCTGCCCAGAGCTTCATAAATTGTCGTAAAGTTCCTGAGAGAATTTTCAGCCTGATTCCGCGCGTATTCTGTTGAGTCCTGTTTGTATAAAAGAGACGGCCAATCCGATGACTGCGCAAGCAGAATTTCGCGGGCAGCCTGATTCAGCGCGCGTTCTTTTAAACCGGTATCATCCGGGAAACGCTCCGCGAGTTCTGTCATTCTGTCCATTGATTTATAAAGGTGTCTGTATACCCAGTCATTGGAAACGTTAAGCCATGTCTCCGCGTAGCCGTTTTCTCCGCTTGATGAAAACGCGGGCGAAACAACCTGAAGCGATGACGTTTCCTGCGTGTAAATATATTCGCTTGGGCAGACAAATTTTAATTCGCTGTGTTCCGCCGCGTTCCTGAAAAGGGATTCGATAAATTCAGGACCTTCGTGCCATGTGCAGCCGAAAAAGCCGCATTCCTGCGCGCAGATGCTTATCGGCGTTTCTTTCATGTGTTTCGAAGCTTCTTCGAGCCTTGTCTTTGTGTTTTCGATAAATAATTTGGCGTGCTCCGCCGCTTTTTCTGACGCCGCTTTTGTGTCATATACTGAATTCTTCCGCGTGTAATAATCGTAGCCTGTTCTGTGCCGCTCTCCATCCGCGCCGGAAAACGGTTTTACATTTTCGGAAGGAAGATCGTAACCCGCATCGTGATCGTTGTTGCGGTAATTATCATCCTCCGACATTCTTTCTATTTCTTTAGCCGCGTAAAAATCTCTCGCAAGAACAAAAGTTCCGTTGGGCGTTTTAACAGGGTAGAAACATCCCTTTTCCGGCGCGGGATCCCCGAATAAAAGCCCGTGGGTGTCCACGATTGTATATGAATAATTATACGCTTTCAGATACGGCTCAAGCGCCGGAGTCCATCCAAGTTCAGGAAGCCAGAACCCCTGGGGGTTGCCGGCAAAGTGCCGCCTGTATACAATTGACGGAATTTCCATCTGCGCCTGCAGCGATTCGGGATTGTGGCTTATGAACGGCATAAAAGCATGAGTCGCGTTTGTAGCAAGAATTTCAATCTTGCCCTTGCGCCTGTAGAAATCAAAAGTTTTTAAAAGGTCTTTTTCGTATTTTTCCGTAAACAGATTTTTTTTGGCTGTCATGGCATCGCAGTAAATTTGGGCGAGAGAATTTAAATCGCTTTGATTTGAAGTGCGTTCTATTTCGTGTTTTCCGAATTCAATCTGTTTATCAAGATACGAAAGGTATTTTTTTTGAATATGCTCGTCGCAAAGCAGGTGGCATAAAACCGGAGAAATTACCATTGCGAGTTTAAACGGCACATGATCGCTGTCCAGTCTGTACAGTGTTTCCAAAAGCGGAAGAAGGGTTTCGGAGATATATTCAAAAAAACGCTCTTCTTCGCCTGAGATGGAAAGGTCGTCTTCTTTTTTATATTCTCTGACATACGGGAGATGGGCTTCAAGCACAAGCGAAATTGCGTAACTGAAATCCATGCTACTGCCTCTTTTTCCTGGATTGACGATCCGTGCTTTTTATTATTTCCAAATCCTGTATTCCAGAAAGTCTGTTCAGCGGGTTGCCTTTAAGGCTTATGAACATTTCGTTGTCACTGAGCTTAGGAAGATAGAAAGGTTTTGATGAAGCAATAGGTATTAATGATTTGCCGCGCATAGCTTCCAGTTTTACCGCATAACAGCCGGCAGCCGGAGATGTCCAGTCAAGCGAAGAATGTTCCGCAAGACCAAGGTATCTGGCGCAGTCTTCAATATCGACAGGCACCGTGAATGAATTGTCGTACGCTGTTTCTTTTCCGTTTTCGCCGAGCGGTATGACGCGAAGGCAATAACCTATAAAACCTGCGGCGTTTTCCTGAATTTCCCTGTCGTGGCTTTTTATCTCCCAAAACGCGAATACCCAAAGCGGGTCTCTTATTATTACGTCAATAAAAGATATATTATACTGCTTCGGCAAAATAGCCGTTTCAGGAAATGCAGGACCTTCCTCAATGTCGCCCGAATCATCAGGCTTGTCAGCGTTAAACAGTTCCAGAAGCTCTTCGATTATGAAAATCCTTTCAAGGCCGAAAGGGATATCCGTGCCGTTGTCGTCGGCAAGCTTGATCAGTTCGTCTGTGCTTAGACTCTCAAGCTTGTGCCGGGTCATGGGCGCCTTCTGCCGTTTGTTGTCTGCCATGTTAATCTAATTGTGGAAAAAATACGAATTTAAGTCAACCGAGGCAAAATGCGTTTTCTTTAAAACCATAATATTTTGTTATAAATACGCGTTAAAATAATCCGGCAATTTTGAGGCAATATCAAGGGGGAAATCGTTCTTAATTACCAGCCTATAAGCGTGTAAAAGCAGGCGTTTTAATCCGGCTTCTTTTCGCAGTTTTTTATTTAAAGAAAAATCTCCGTATTTATCATCGCCCAGAACCGGATTGCCTTTCATCGCAAGGTGACGGCGTATCTGGTGCATTCTGCCTGTGCCAAGTTCCAGTTCAATGATCGAATACTCCAAATTGCAGGATGCCAGTTTGCTTTTTTTTGTTACCCTGTACTTTGTTTCTGATTTTTTTGAAACTCCCCTGATAACAAGCTCGTCGGTGATAACCCCCGCGCTTTTTTCCGGGCATCCCGCGCAGACAGCGATATACTGTTTAACCGCTTTTCTGTCATTTATTATTCGTGAAAAACGCGCGGCTTCTTCGCTGCCTTTTGCCGCAAGCAAAACCCCCGACGTATCCTTATCAAGCCTGTGAACCAAAAGCGGATGCTTTGCGCCGTTTTCTCCGCCAAAGTGTTCGGCAAGAAGCCTGTCAAGCGATGTTTTAACCCCTTTTCCGCCCTGAACGGCAAGACCCGCTGGTTTATTAATTACAATAATATATTCATCTTCGTACAGAATTTCTACGTTTTTCACTCCGATACTATAACATGAAACAATTTTTTTTATTACTGATTTTTATCCCTGTTTTGGCGTTTGCCGAATCCATGTATTCGCCCACATGGGGATTTTTTATGGATCCCCCCGAAGGTTATGAATTTACCGAAGGCGACGGCAGAGACAGATTTTCGTTTAAGGGTCCGGGTGAGGCGATGTTTGATATTGCGGTTTATATGGGCAGATACAATACTCCCGCGGATTTGGTTAATGATGTAAACACGCGGCTTTCAAATAAAGGCGAAGTTGATTATTTTCAATATAACGGAAAGCAGGCAGCGATTTTCACTCTTGATTTTAATGAACTTAACGGGCTGGCTCTTGTTCTTTCGCTGGACAGCGTTTCGAATCAGCAGGTTATGCTTCTTGCTCTTGCCTACGGTCCCGCGTCCAACAAGGCGCTGGATTTCTTCCATGTTTCCGCGCTGGATTCACTCTGTCCGACTCACGCGGAACGCCGTTATCCCGGTCCCATTATGGAATACAGTTATCCGAGAGGAGAGCAAAAACGCATGCCGCTGGCGTTAAAGGGAGTCAACGGAATGATACGCGAAAAAGACGCCGAAGCCGCGCAGGCGTTAATTGAGCGTGAATTTATTCTCCTTCAATACTTTGCGAATACGCCGAACTGGCAGAAAGCATGGACGCGTTATTATAAATTAATTTACCGCGATTCATACGACAGAATAGCGGAAGCGGTTTCGATGATCGTTCGCAGCTGGGGCGGTCCTCCGTCCGGGGAACAGGAGAAAAGAGCGTTTGCCCAGAAAGCGCTGGATTTTGTACAGGGGTTTAACTACGAAAGAGATTTAAGAGGCAGTGATTTTATGAATCTTGTAAACGCCGTTGTTGAAGGCAGAGGCGACTGCGACAGCCGCGCCATGCTCTGGGCGATAATTCTTGACAAGTCTCAAATCCCTTCTTCGATGATGATTTCCCGCCATCACAGCCATGCAATGGGGCTGGCTCATTTGCAGGGAGCCGGCGCCCGTTTTGAGTCGCTGGGAATTCAATGGCTTGTAGCGGAAACCACCGCCAAAGTAAATATTGGCATGATTGCGGAAGATTTCAGCGATCCTAATAACTGGATTGGAGTTATGTTTGACTAAAACCGGGCTTACTGCCTGATACAGTCTTTTTATATAGTTTATATAAATTTTAGTTGAATATGCTGGAAAACATTGACATATATTAACATGTCGTGTTTTAATTAACGTATGACAGATGACGATATTCTTACCCTGGAAGAAGTTGCGAAATACCTTCGGGTTTCCGAGCGGACGATTTATGACTGCGCTCAGAAAGGAGAAATTCCGGCGGGGAAAATACGGACAGCGTGGCGTTTTAAAAAGTCGGAAATTGATAAATGGGTAAATGACAGACTATCGTCCGGCACTTTGAATCCGCAGTTTAACCCGATAAATGCCGAGTCGATTCTGTCGCTTCATCGCATACTTTTTATGAATCACTCAAGTAAAAGAGACGCTCTTTTGGCGCTTGCCGGCAATCTTGCGGCAGCACCTCAGATAAAAAACAGACAGGAACTTTCATCGGAAATCATTAAACGCGAAGAATTAATGAGCACCGCAATCGGCTGCGGAATAGCGATCCCTCATGTGCGGCTGTCTTCTGTCACAGACCTTGTTGTTTCTGTCGGTATCAGCCGCGCGGATATAACCGATTTTCACGCTATGGATGATTTGCCTGTGCGCCTTATTTTTATGATTGCCGCAGCCAATAATCAGCATGCCTATTATCTGCAAACGCTTTCATGGTTCAGCGCAAAACTGAAAAACCGCGAATTGCGCGAGTCGCTTTTAAAATCGGAAACCGAGCAGCAGGTTTACGATCTTCTGGCTGGCGCCGGTTCCCGCTTTCAATAATAATAATATCTCTCTTAATTAACCTCTAAGCTCATGCAGTGAATCCAGCGGATAAAGTTCTCCGACTGTAGTTTTTACCTGTTTGGGTCCGCTTCCCGCGAACCAAACAGGCGCATCAGGCGGCATAAACTCGCTTATAACCTGTCTGCATGCTCCGCAAGGACCTGTTGGTTCCGCGGAGTCGGGCGTTGATACCGCGAGTGCCTTAAAGCGAAGATGACCAAGCGCGACAGCCGCGCATACGGAGTTTCTCTCGGCGCAGGTGGTTAAACCAAAGGAGCGGTTTTCTACGTTTACGCCTGTTACCACAGTTTCGTCTTCGCACAGAAGAGCCGCGCCGACGCGGAATTTGGAGTAGGGCGCGTAGGCCTTCAAAGCAATTTTCTGCGCTTCTTTAAATAGCATCGTCATTTTATCATTATCAATCATGCTTGCCTCCGCTTTCATTATATCATATAATGACGGTTGTATTCTCTTGGGGAGGGGAAGCAGTGGCTCAAAAAAAACGAAGAGTTAAAATAGTAATTATTCTGATGATATTTATTGTATATTTTTTCATCGCGGCAAGACCTATTCCGCGCGAAATTGTGCTTTCTAACAAATGGATTAGTTCTCTCTCGCAAGCGTCAGCCGACAGCGGTTTACGCGGCGAAGACAGCGCCGAAGTAAAACAGGAAGCCGAAATATCCGATTTAACAGGCACTCTTCTTCCGTTTACTCTGGGCGCGCGTTTTGGCTATGTTGATTCGCTCGGTCAATTCGCGCTGAACAGAATTAAAACAAATAATATTTATCTTAGTTCTGATATGTGGACAGAGTACGGGGCTGAACCTTCAAATATTGTAATTAATAATATCGTAAAAAGAACGGCAGTTAATATCGAAAAAACAAGAGGTTATCCTGTCCTGTTGGATAACAGAATTTTTGTTTTTGGGAGCGAGCAAAATTCTATTTCCGAAATTGATGAAAACGGAAACGCGAAATGGTTATACGAATTCGGCGCGCCGCTTACCTGCATGGACGCGGCTTCAGGGCTTGTTCTTACAGGTTCGCTGGACGGCATTGTAGAGGTTTTTAATTCAGACGGAGAGCGCGTTTTCTATTTTGAGCCGGGAGGTTCGCGCTATTCCGTTATTCTTGGCTGCGCCCTTTCGGAAAGCGGTTCTCTCATAGGGATTATATGCGGCATTGATCAGCAGCGCTTTCTGCTGTTTGAGCGTTTCGGCAGCGCGATCGGCGAATATAAAGTGGTGTACCATGAATTTCTCGGAGAAGGATTCAGACGGCCTGTCCGCGTTCAGTTTATCGACGAAGACGCCAGAATTGTTTTTGAGCGGGCGGGAGGAATCGGATGTTATTCGATTAAAACAAGACGCGGAATAACCATTCCGCTTGAAGGCGAGATTGCCGCCGTAGATGAATCCGGCAGCAAAGGACTTTTCTTTTTAGTTACTTCCCATCCGTATCAGAACAACAGGCTTATAGGAATTAAATTCCCAAAAGAAGGATGGTTTGGTCTTTCAGGATACAACCCCGAAGATTCAATTTTTTTAAACGCGCCGTTTAAAAGCGAAAATGTTTTTCTTGGACGAACGGCAGGTTCTGTTATTGTCGGCGGCGGCGCGTCTTTAATTTCCTTTGATTTGGAGGAAAAGTAAAATGAAAAAAACAATATTGCGCATAATAACCGCGGTTATGTTTTTATTTGCCGTTTTTTCGCTTGAATCGATGAGCTGGCCTTCCGTAGACGCCGCTCTTGCGCGTAACTTCGGCTCGAACGATAACGGAATGCCGGTTCTTGGAATGATTTTTGAAGGCGGAACAGAAGTGCTTGCCGCCGAAAGCGGAGAGGTTATTTTTTCCCGCGCCGGGAACGATCCCGCCTCGCGTCTTCCGTCTCCGCTTGGCTCATGGACGGCGGTAGATCACGGAGACGGGTTAATCAGCGTTTACAGCCGTTACGCGGAACATGAGAAACCTTTTACGCAGACAAGCATAGAAAAGCAGCAGTCGATCGCTACAAGCGGAATTTCCGGCTGGTCTTTGCGGCATGGTTTTTATTTTATGCTTTTCGACAGAAGGGAAAGAAGATGGATAAACCCCGCGATGATTATTACTCCGCTGCAGGAAACGCGTCCTCCTCAGATCATTTCCGTTGATTTACGTAATCCTCAGGGAGTTATCATGCAGTCGCGCAATCTGACGCAGGGGCGCTATACGGTTGTTGTAAACGCCGCTGGAGCGGGGCGTCAGCAATACGCTCCGCAGAGGATCGTATGCCTTGTAAACGGCGCGGAGGTAAGCTCTCTTAATTTTGAAGCAGTCTCCGCGAGAGACGGCACATTGATGGTTTCGCGTAACGGGCTTGTTTCGGCAAGACAGATTTATTCAGGTTATCCTTCGTTTGAGGCAGCTGAAGTTTTTCTTACGCGCGGACAGGTAACCCTTGAGATAATTGTTCAGGACATCTCCGGCGAAAACCGCAGCGCTGTAAACCGCCTGATTGTAAACTAAGTGAAAACATGGTCGATGCCGGTCAGCGCCGGAAAGAGCGAAATGGTGCCGTGCGCCTGCTGTTCGGGAAATAATTTTATTCCCGCTCTGGAGTGCGAAGGCTTTTCATTTGTCCGCTGCGCTGATTGTAATCTTGTGCAGAGAAACCCGCAATTCAGCGAAGACGAAATAATTGAGCGTTACAAAACCTCTTTTGGAAGCGATTATCTTTCCTACGAAATGGAAAACGAAGCCGTATTTTTAAACCTCCAGTTATTGGCTCTCGCGGACATAAAATTTTTCAAACTGGAAAAAAAAATATTTTCTGCCGCCGAACAGGGAAAAAGGGGTTCTCCTTCTTTTTTGGATATCGGCTGCGCGACAGGTGCGCTTTTATTCCGCCTGAATGAACGCGGATGGCGAGTAACAGGCGTGGAAATTTCTCCCTCTGCCGAATACGCGCAAAAAGAACGTTATCTGGACGTTAAAACCGCTCCGCTGGAAGAAAACAGCTTTCCGTCCGCAAGTTTCGATGTAATTCACGCGTCCCATCTTATCGAACATTTAAACAATCCAAAGAATTTTCTGCAGGAATGTTTTCGCATATTAAAAAAAGACGGGACAATTTTTATTACAACGCCCAACATCGCGGGTTTTCAGTCGCGTCTTTTCGGCTCCGCCTGGCGCTCCGCGATTTTCGATCATCTTTATCTTTTTTCCATAAGCACATTAACAAAAATGCTGAAAGCGGCAGGCTTTAAAAAAACAAAATGCCGCACATGGGGCGGTCTCGCCGCAGGCTTCTCCCCCAAATGGCTGAAAAAACCCGCTGACCGCCTCGCCAAACTATTCGGCTTCGGCGACGTTATGATTATTGAAGCGAAGAAAATGGCATAAAGGAGGGATGTTCACATACGATTTCTCCGCATGCTCTGTGTTTCTTTATATAAAATTTATTCCCTAATTAATATATTTAATTCCGGGACTTCGTAGCGAGTGGTTTCGCTGGAATGTAAGGTTGCTGCCGGAATGGTAATTAATCCGGCGCCAAGCGGTATTAGCGTTAATTTAAGCAGAATGCCGCGTGATTTTTCCTGGGCTGAGATTGGGGCGGAGGCGAGAATTACGTTTTGCGGAACTTTCGGCATAAAAAAGGACGGAGGCGGAAAAAGGCTTGTTTCGGCGCTTGCGCGTAACGTAAGGGTTTGGCGCTCTTTCAGCGCCATTTCGGAAGACGCTTCCCATGTTAAAATGTGGATTGTTGCGCGTTTTTCAGGCGGAATGTGAGACGGCTGAGATTGAATATTCTCGCGGGGAGTAATTTCCGTAGCCATCGGCCAGTTGCTTTGCGCGTGAATGCCAGCGGAAAAAATTATTAAAATTAAAAATGTTAAGAAAAATGTTTTCATGTATATTCCTTAATAATCCGGTCCTGTTTGATTGTCTTCCGGGGGCGCCCATTCGCGGCTTTTCCATTTTTGAATTTCTTCCTGTTTCAAATAATCAAAAAGAATTTCTTTTAAATCTTCCTGCCCCCCCGAGCGGCTTTCCGAATTCGGCTCCATCGAGATCAGCATAAGGCTGAGTTCAAGGTTGCGTTTCGCTTCCAGTCTTCTTGGATCTTCTTTAAGCGCTTCTTTAAACGCCTCAGCCGCCATGCGGTATTCGCCGTCTTCAAAATGTATTATTCCCGTGTTGTAATGATTCCTGAATCTGAGTTCGCGGTGTTCGTTTTCTGAAAATTTTTCCAGAAGCTTGCGGGAATCATTGTAGCGGCTTAGCGCGGCGCTCCCTTCATCGAGAAGATAAAAAGTGAGCCCAAGACCGTATTCGGCATAGGGAGCCGAGTCTTCATGATCAAGAGCTTTCATGTAGGGGATTAGAGCTTCATCGTATTTGCCTCTGGAATTTAAATAATTCGCTTCGATTAGCAGCAGTTTTCCTTCGGAACATGAGGAAAAAAGCGTTAGGACAGCGATTAACGAAGCGATTGGAATGCGCCGCATGGCAGATTTTCCAGGTTGACGCGTAACAAATTTTGAGATGCCGAAAGAGATTAACGCAAGAATTACAAAAAGAGGTCTTCTTTGTTTTGGTTCTTTATTCCTGCCTGAGTTTTCAGTTTCCTGCGACAATGATAATAAATGCGAAGAAAGAACGTTTGCGGCGTCTTCGCGGCTCGCGTCAATGAAGATTCCGCCGGTTCTTTCCGCCGCTCCGCGCATAATGTATGAATCCCTTTTGCTGAAAACAAGCGCGGAATCAGGATCGTCAAGGCGCTCCTGTATCAATACCCCCTCGTCGCTTCCGGCGGCGACGGAAATGATAATAATGTTTTCTTTCACGCAGCGGTTCACCGCGTTTCGGATAACGCCTGAGTGAGATTCGCCGTCCGAGACAAGAACAATTACTTTCCTTGCCGGAGACGCTTTCTGAAAAGCGTTCGCCGCGGCTTCGATTAACGATTCCAGATTGGTGCTTCTTCCCGTCATGCTTGAAGCGTCGATTGAATCAAGAAAAACGACAGCGGCTTCGCTGTCATAAGTCAGGGGGACAGCGAGATATCCCCTGCCTCTGCCGATAGCCGCCGCGAAACGCGCGCCCGAGACCGAAGTAATGCTTTCTTTTGCGATTGCAAGCCCGCGTTCAAGACGCGATACCGGCGCGGCGCGTGAATTTGAGGAGGGGATTTCGCCGCGTATGTCCATACTGCGCGAAATATCCACCGCGAAAACCGCGTCAAGACCGCGCCTGTATTCCGACGGAGCGTAACCCATTCCCCATTTCGGACCCAAAAGAGCAATGACAGATAACAAAAGAAACAAATAGAAAAATATATCGGAAAGAAGCGTTTTTTTTCTGATAACAGGATCAATATTGATAAATTTTGCTTTCATGTCAGCGCTCCCAAAAGATACCTTCTTGTAAACTTAACCACAGTAAGCAGAATGGCGGCAGTCAGCAGGAACTGGAAAGAGCATGATGTCATGCGGTTGACAATACGCGATCTTTGAACCGTAATTTCTGAATCGTCAATCTGCGAAAAAGCCGCGGCAAAAGCGTCCGCGTTTGAAGCTGAGATAAAGGTTCCGCCTCCGGCGGCGCTCAAACGCCTTAGGCTTTCCGCGTCGTAACGCGAATCGAAAATTCCCGTTCTGCGGATTTTAGTATATGGATCGATATAATCAATCGGCACTCCGCCGGTTGATCCAACCGCTATAACCCAAAATGATATGCCCATTTCGAGTAACAGGCTTGCCGCGGTTTCCGGGTGAATCGCTCCGGCGTTATTTTCACCGTCTGTAATTATAACCGCGACTTTTCGCTTTGCGTTGGATTTATCAAGGTGATACGCGGCGACGGCGATACCCATGCCCAGCGCCGTGCCGTCTCCCTGCTCTCCGATTTGAAGCTGTTCAAGGCGCAGTTCAAGCGCCTGTCTGTCGGAAGTTGGGGGGAGAAGCATGACGGCGTCTTCGCCCACCGCGACAAGACCGATGCTGTCGGTAGGGCGCTTGTGCGCAAACTCGGCAAGCATGGTTCTGCCGGCGCTGAAACGGTTTCTTCCGTCCATGTCGATTGCCGCCATACTGGGGCTTGTGTCGAGAATAAACATAATATCCGCGCCGCGGTTAAGCCAGACAGTTTCCGCCGTTTTTATCGAAGGATTCGCCGCGCTGAAAAATAATAAAAAAATTCCGGTAATTTCCAGAAACCGCAGCAATTTTACAAAACCGCCGATTTGCGAAGTTTTAAAAGGAACGCCGCCGGGAGCGCCTAACGGAATCGCGGCGACAAACGGATTTTTCATCCGCGAATAAATAATCGCGGCTAAAGGTATAATAATAAACGCGGAAAAGGCGAGAATAGGATTGTCAAAACTAAGGTTCATTTATACTCCAATTTGTATTATATTAACAGGTGACTGACACCATATTGTATTAAATTAACAGGTGATTTACACCTTTGCTTTTACATCCCTGCTTTTGACGTTTATAAAAATTCGCATGTCACCTAACAGACGCAGAATATCGGCGGATTCTACATTCGCTCCCGAGAAGCGCATTGTGTCGCACCTTGAAAAAAAACTTCCCAGGAACAAACTGTCTTCCAGTGCTTCAAAGGTGCGTTCAAATTCGCGCGCGGTCATGGCGCGGCAATTATCGCCCGTAAGAACGGAAAGAAAATTTCTGAATTCATCTGACAGCCTGTCCAATATCATGCGTTTGTCAACGCCTTTTTGCACAGAGCGGAAGAGTCTTCTTTCCGCGTATCTAATCGAAGTAAAAAGCCTCTGCCTTTTCCACTCTTCGCGTATTTTATTAATAACAGCGCGTCCTTTAAAAATAAACCAGATTGTAAGCAGAATTAAAAAAACAATTGCCGCCATCGCGCCGTAAATCATAATCGCTGTTCCCGGCATTGCCAGAGAAGAAGCCGCTGCGGAAAGAACCGGAGATGTTCTTTCGTCCAGAAGAGAATTAACTGTTACGCGCAAACCGGAAAAATGCTCTCCGCCTATATCAATTACTGGCATTTCCAGAACGCCTGCCGCGAACGGCGTAAACTCAATTATCAGCCTGCTTCCAGAAGGACGTCTTTCCAGAATAATTCTTTTAAATTCGATATTTTCGCTGGAAGGAAACCTTGAGTCGCTTATGAAATAATTGCTTCTTGTTAAAGTTATATCTTCGATCCACTGCGTAGCCGGAAGCGGCAAAACCAAAGCCGCCGGATCTCCTACATAAATCTGCCCCGGAATCAAATACGCCCTTGACGCCTGCGCGGACAAATTAAAAGCTGTAAGTATAAAGATTAATATGAGAAGAGTTCTCGCGTAAGAGAATACGGGCAATACCTTTGCGCCTTTGCGCCGTTGTGTGCTCTCTTTCCTGATAATCATAACTTCTTCCTGGTGCGGCTGCCGAAGAATTTAATTAACACTGAAGGAGCGTCGGCATCTACGGGGAGATCCAGAAAAGACGCGCCGCATTTACGGCACTGGGATTCCCACCATGTTGATTTTTCTTCGTGCCATGACGCCCAGCTTTCTTTGAATGAATCAAGACCGGCTGGCGCTTCCATGTGCACGCCCGTTTCTGGGTCTTCAAGAGTTATAAGACCGTTAAAGGGAATTTCTTTTAAGTCGGTTATTCTTAACGCGATAACATCGTGTTTCCTGCAAAGGTTTCCCATCTCCTGTTCCCAGTTAACGCTGTAAAAATCGGAAATAACCACTACAAGAGATCTTTTTTTTAATAAACGCTGCGCTCCCGTTAACGCGGAGGCGAGATCGCTTCCGTACTGAGACCTGCGCGGAATAACATTGTTCTGGTACTGGAGAGCCGACGTTATAAGCGTCATTAAATATTTTCTTCCCTTGCGCGGAAAAAACGCCTTTTCGATATCCCTGTCAAAAAACAACGCGCCAATCTGCTGCCCTGTATGCTCCGCGGAAAAAGCGATAAGAGAGGCGGAAATTAATCCCTGCTCGTACGGGCTTAACCCGTGACGCGCAATATGCGTTCTGTGCATGGAAGGCGAAACGTCCAAAAGGATCATGATCGTAAGTTCGCGCTCTTCGCGGTACATTTTTACGAACGGATATCCGAAACGCGCGCTTGCGTTCCAGTCGATAGACCTGATATCGTCTCCCGACTGGTAATGCCGCGCCTCATCAAACTCCATACCCTGTCCCTTAAAGATAGATCTGAAATTTCCGGCAAGCATTTCTTCCGCGAGCCCGTGCGAAATAATGGGAAGATTGATAATATGTTTTAATAAATCACTTGTTTCCATGCATTTTACGGCACCGGCACATGGCTTAGAATTCTTTCGATAACCGCGTCCGCGTTCATGCCTTCGGCTTCCGCTTCGTAGCTAAGAACAAGCCTGTGCCGCAGAACCGGAAGAGCCGCCGTTTTTACGTCTTCCGGGCTTACAAAACTGCGCCCGTCGAACATCGCGAGAATTCTGCAGCATCTGTAAAGCGCGATAGAAGCGCGGGGAGACGCGCCGAATGACACATAACGGTATACGCTGTCTTCGGTTTTTGCCGCTCCGTCGATGCGGGATCTTGTCGAAGCCGGGCGCGTCGCTGTGACAATCGACACAATGTATCTGCTGATTTCCTCGTCAATGTGAATCGCCTCTGCCGTATTGCGCAGAAGCGCGAGTTTATCCGTGCTTAAAACATTAGAGAGCGGCTCAAGACCGGCGGATGATCCTGAAAAAAGAGCGTTGTTTTTTACGATATCAAGTTCTTCTACAGGAGCGGGGTAGGTGATAAGCAGTTTCATTAAAAAGCGGTCCAGTTCCGCCTCCGGCAGGGAATAGGTGCCTTCGTGCTCAATCGGGTTTTCCGTAGCAAGGACGAAGAAAGGGTCGGGAAGAGCGTAGCTTGCCTCTCCTATTGTTACCTGTTTTTCTTCCATTGCCTCAAGAAGCGCGGATTGAACCTTCGCAGGAGCGCGGTTAATTTCGTCCGCAAGAATAATATTGGCGAAGACAGGACCTTTGCGCACTGAGAATCTGCCGTTAGCCTGCTCAAAAATCATTGTGCCGGTTAAATCGGCTGGTAATAAATCGGGAGTAAACTGAATTCTTTTAAAATCAAGCCCGGTAATCTGGGCGAGGCTCTTTACCGCCAGCGTTTTGGCAAGACCGGGAACGCCTTCAAGGAGAATGTGCCCGCCCGCGACAAGAGACGCAAGCAATCCATCGATCATTTCCCTCTGACCGACAATGCGTTTTGCCATCTCTTTTTTACATTCCGCAAAGATCGCCGAACATTGGATTAAATCTTCTTTTTCAACCATGCGTTAATAATCATCCCTTTCCATATAGTAATCATCATTTTTATCTTTGTCGGAAGACACGTTCAGCTTATACTGGTCTAATATTTCCTGATCAAGCAGGGCAGCTAGCGCAGCCGCCTGCGCTCTTGTAAAATACATCAAAACAACGTCGCTTGTTCTGTCGTTGTCCCTCGTCATTTCATCGGTATATTCGGCTTGAAGCTGTAAAACCGTAAAAAACGGCGCTCTGTTTTTAAAAGTATATCCAAAATGGATTTTCATATTGCCTTCGGCGCGCACAAGGAAGTTTCCCTGCTGCCAGACCAAATAACCAACGGTTTCTCCGTATTTTTCGCCTGATTTTCTTTCGTTTCTGGATAAATTGCGCTCATTGTAGTCGTTATTGTAACTATCCAGCGCGCTTTGAAAGTACATCCGCCCCTTCCGGCTCCAAAATTGATAGAAATTGATTAAATTATACCTGTATTGAAGGCATACAGCGTCGTCTTTAGGGTAATAAGTAACAGGAACGGCGATTTTCTTTAAATTTCCAAGTCCCAAAAATGATTCCATCTGCAATTCGATTTCTCCCAGCGTTACAGGCGTACCCCTGGAATCCACCGTAAAACTTTCGGTTACTGTGCCGCCTGCGGTAGCGCAGGAGCCCAGCATGACACACAGCGCCGCGCAGAAAACCGCGCCAAGCGCAGCAGTATGAAAGGATAATTTCATAACTCATATTGCAGTAAATTTTAATGATAGTCAATGTATTCATTTTTCTGTTATTTTTATGTGTATACTATTTTATACACCTGTTTTTCACGATCAATTTTTATTTTTTTTTGTTTTTGCTTGACACTATTTTTTTTATTTTATATTATTGACTAAAATATGCAAGGATAGTATTGGGTGAAGTAGGTAAATTTCCCTATTATGGGATAGGTAGTGACCCCTATGTGCATCGTAGTATGATATTTGTATATTTTTAAAAAGGGAAGGTTCTTTTAACTAACTTCCGTATGGAAGGAAAAAATTCTGAGGAGGAATGAATTATGTTGAAAAAATTGATTGTGATCATGGCATTATTTGCGCTGGTCACAGGCGCTGCCTTTGCACAGGTAGTGTTTGGCGGACAGATGCAGATGGGCTCTATGCTTTTCAGCGGAAACAACGTAAACGGTAATGACGTCACGTTAGGCGGAAATTACGACGGCGCATACAAAGAAGCTAAAATAAGCATGGTACTCGGCGACGGTAAAGCCGGAGGAAGAATGGTTTATACCCTTGCTAACCCGACCAACGACATGTGGGGATGGTTCATGTGGAGACCTAACCAATATTTCAAATTAAGAATAGGTAAAGACGGAGACGGCGAAGGCGGTTTCCCGCAGATAATCGGATGGGGCTTTACCGGTGAAGCGAAGAACTCTGTAGCTTCGTTATCGGACTATAACGGCTCGCTTGCCATGCAGTACAGAAACGCAGGTTTAAACTACGGCGCGTTTGACGGCATCAGCAGCTTCAATTTCCAGTTATCGGTTTTCCCGATAGATATGCTTCAGGTAAGTTTCCTTTTCAGAGGTTTTGACAGTCCCGAGCCTGTAGAAGAAAAACTCGCCAACATGCAGATTTGGGCGCAGTACAAGATTGAAGAAATCGGAACAGTCAGGTTCGCGGCAGTCGGTAACGGCGCGTTCGCGGATATTACGACAGAAGGCGGAAACATCGGTACATTCCACCTTGCTTTCCATACAACCGAAATTGTCAGAGGTTTAGCTTTTGAATTCGGCGGACAGTACAATCTTCCGCGCGTAGGAGTGGAAACTTTTGACGGTATCAGGCTTGCCGGCGGTATCAATATGACCACATTAACAGATCCTTTTAACCTTAAGGTTCGCATGGGAACTCAATTCGGCGGAAAAACCAAGGGTGAAACCAACGAAAAATGGGGATACTCAATTGGTTTGCTTCCCAGCTATAAACTTCCGAAACTTACAATTTTCTGCCATTTAGGTTTAGGTTTGGAACAGGACAAGAAAGAAGAAGATGTGAAATATGACTGGTTTATTAACCCGTACATTTGGATGCCTTTAGGCGGCATGAGAATGTGGGTTGGAATTCAGATAATTGACGAGCATACACAGAATGCCGGACAATTCGGATGGAAGATTCCTTTCGGATTTAACTTTTATTTCTAAGGAAAGCATCTCTCTGTAACGGGAGATATACCAATTAAGAGGAGAATGAATTATGTTTAAAAAGAATTCGTGGATCGTAGCGCTTTTATTGGCGCTTTCGCTTTCTGTCTTTTTTGCCGGCTGCATAGATGTTGTATCTGAAGAAGACACAGAAACGTATACAGAAGTTGAACTTGGGGATTTTAACATTGGAGGCGGACAGACATATCAGAAAGGCTGGGCTGTCGGCGGAATACTCTGGAATGAAGGACCCGCTTCGGGCGCCAAAGATCTTGGCTACCTGAACGAAGATTTTGCCGGGGCGAGGTACATTGTTCTTAAGCTTACAAACCATGACGGCTATTCAACGCCGAAAGGAACGGTAAGTCTTATATGGGGCGCTGAAGTCGGCGATGATGAAGGCGCTACTTTCGGCAGATGGAACCAGCAGGCTGCGTCGGCTGCAATGTATGAATTTACAGGCGCAACAATGAAGATCGACCTTTCCAAAGCGTTAAAGGACTATACAAAATATATAGATCCTTCCATTACCAAGAGAAAGATTGTTGTTCAGTACGTTGAAGGAATGACTGAGGTTACAGGCGCGATACTTATGATTCCCGATACTCCAATACCCATACCGCCGACATCATTTGATTTGGATCCAGAAAATGTGCTAGCGACTGGAGTAAATCGCGGATATCAGGGACCTGCCAGAGACTCGAACTGGTCTCCGATGAAAACCACTGTTGACGGCAAAGAATACTACAGTTTTAATATGGATTTGGGTTTGGCTGGATTTACCGTTGGTGTTGGTCTTTCCGATTATGACTCAATTCCCGGAATGGTCTACAGGGATTATATGACATTTGAATTTGACACAACCGACGAAGCGATATACTTTGAGTTTACCGATTTACAAAAGGAACTTATCAGAAATGTAGCGGATTCCGGTTTTACCGCAGTAGTTGAATTTATTGAATGTGCAGGAAGCGGTACCGGTAATAGTGTTATCCAGGGTTATGCTACCCCCGTAGTTGACGTTCGCTGGACTATAGTAAGACCCGGTGGAGACGGCTGGAATATAGGAAACTGGCCGTCTTCAGCCTCAGGTGGTGTAGCAAAATTCAGTACCCAGAAAAAAGGAACATTCACTACATGGACCGATAAATCTCCTGAAATTTCGGGTATAATTCTTCAGGCAAGAAATGTAACGGCAGGCGATACGCATAAATTTGCGTTTGCAAGCATTAAGGTTACAATACCTGTAGAGGCGGTAGTTGATCATGACAGTAAGGCGCAAGTGTTTGTATTCCCTAAACCGTACGTTGCATCAAGTAATGTTACCGCTACATTGGCAGTCAAGAGTAAAGACCTTACCGGTACGGTAGAATTCCTTCCCAGACTTGGTTTCATGAACAGGTACGCAGCCGGCACTGTATATACCGCTTATATTACATTGACGCCGAAGGGTCACAACTTCTGGCCTGTTGTACCTGGCGAATATCTGACACTGGGTAGCTTTAAGTTCATGCAGTCAGCTGCAGATACTGCTAAAGAGCTTAAACAGGATGATGATGTCAAAATACTTAGTTTTAACCAGCAGACAGGGGTTCTTATTGTGCAGTTTTCGAGTACTTCTACAGCGCTTGTTGGAGTTGAGGTTGAGCCGTAAGTTTTAGTTAGTTTAAAATTTTAACAACCGGACTTCCGAAAGGGAGTCCGGTTTTTTTTGAGCTGACCTTTTTCTTTAATAAGACGATAAGTAATAAGACCAAGCAGGTCAAAAAAAAATTATCTCTTTGAAGGAGCGTACAATGGTATATGGTTATATCAGAGTAAGTACAGACAGGCAAACTGTTGATAATCAGCGGTTTGAAATTGAACGGTTCTGTTCAGAAAACAATTTGATTATTGAACGGTGGATAGAAGAAACAATCAGCGGAACAAAAACGCCGGATAAAAGGCTTTTGGGTTCGCTTCTGGAAGATGTAAAAGCGGGCGATCTTATTATTTGCTCCGAGTTATCAAGGCTTGGAAGAAGTCTTTTTATGATCATGTCTATTTTAAATCAGTTAATGCTGAATGACGTGCGGATATGGACAATTAAAGATAAATACAGGTTAGGTGACAATATTCAGTCAAAAGTTCTGGCATTTGCTTTCGGCTTATCGGCGGAAATTGAACGCGACTTGATTTCCCAGAGAACAAAAGAAGCGCTGGCGAGAAAAAGAGCGGAAGGCAAGGTGCTGGGGCGTCCCAGCGGAAGAAAATCAACTTATGTAAAACTTTCGGGATGCGAGCAGGATATTATACTTCTTCTTAAACGCAATTTTTCCAAAAGCGCAATCGGCAGGATTTACGGCGTAAACAGAATGACCGTGGACAGTTTTTTAAAAGAACGAATAAAACAGGTGTAGAACTTAAAACCTAGCCCATCAGTTTTTTATTATCTTCTCTTATCTTCGCAAGTTCCCGCGAGATTCGTATGTGCCTGCCGACTTTATCGTTAAGTTCTTTCGGCTTGAACGGCTTAACGATAAAATCTGACGCGCCGATACTCATAGCTTCGCTTACATGATCGTGCGTTCCTTCGGTTGTTATAATGATAATCGGAGTTTCTTTGTGTTCGGGAAGCGTCCGTATCATTGGAATAAGATCGAAGCCGTTAAGAACCGGCATTAAATAATCAAGAACGATTAATTCCGGTTTTTTGGTGCGAAGGAAATCCATTACGTCTTCGGATTTGGAAAGTATGAAAACTTTGTATCTGTCCTGTAAAGCGTACTGCATGGCGCGCAGCATGCTGCTTACATCGTCTACGACAAGCACAGGCGGTTTGTTGCCGTCTTCATCTTCAAAGGATTCTTCTTTCGGCTCATCGGGGTTTAAAATTGTTTCTATGCTTTCAATTAATTTTGTAGCGGAAAACGGTTTAATTACATAATCCGCCGCTCCCAGGCTTAAACCCTTTACCACGCTTTCCCTGTCGCTCTTTCCGGTTAAAAAAACTACCGGTATGCCGCCGTATTTATCGCTCGATTTTAAGCCTTTAATGGCTTCGTATCCGTCAATGTCAGGCATATTTACATCCAACAGAATTAAATCCGGTTTGAAGAAACTGAGAAGCTCATACATTTTTACGACAGATTCCGCCGGAAATATTTCATAATGGTCGCTTAATCTGTTCTTAACCGTAATCAGGCTGTAACTTACATCGTCCACATAGATAATTTTTCTTTTGTTTCCTGAAAATTCAGCAGCCGGTTGTTCTTGTGTTTCCATAATTTTTCTCTCCGTCATTTATCCAGATATGATAATTTTTCCGCAATATCCTTAAGGTTCATCATATCCATGTTCTTTCTAATCCAGTCCGCAAGACCGTCGTCGTTTTCATATTGATACGCGTCTATCAGAGCCATCGCTTCGTCCGCGGCTCCTATGTCATAATCTTTACACGCGTTATAAAGTTTTACAAGCGCATTATTATCGGGTTTATCCATTTTAGGCTTGGGATTTTCCGTATCCATGGAAGTGAATATATCTTCAAGTTCGTTTACAAGTTTCCATGTGGCTTCTACAAACGAAGCGTTGTTTTCTTTAATGAAATCCACATTGCCTTTCTCCGCCGCTTTTTCCAATTCTTTGGCGTCTTTCGCCAGCTGTTCCGCGTAAACATCAAGGCTTGTTCCCTTTATGCCGTGAACATTTATCTTGTAAAGGCTTATATTGGTGTCGTTTAAACCTGAATTAATTATATTTTCTACCGATGTTATTAAAGACTTGATGCTCGCGCAGTAAGAGCGCAGAACTTTAAAATATGTGTCTACATTGCCGTCGTAACGGAGAAGTCCTTTAGTTGTATTTATTCCCGGTATCTTGCCGCTAAAATACCCGGCGCCCGGGGAATTATTGTTCGCGGTCTGCGCTGCCGCATCCTCCGCTTCTTTCTGCGCCTGTGCCTCTTCGCGGCGCGCTTCTTCGATGGTTTCCGGCCGCTGTTTATCGCGGATATATTTGTTTAACACGGCGTTCAACTGGCGTATGTCAATCGGCTTGGATATAAAATTATCGAAACCGTTTTCCAGGAACATATCAGCCTGCCCCGCGACGGCGTTCGCCGTTAAGGAAACAATCGGCTCAAAATAATTCATGGCGCGGATGCGTTTTGTCGTTTCAATGCCGTCCATAACAGGCATCATATGATCCATAAAAATAATATCGTATTTTTTTCCGCTTTTGATTTTTTCAATCGCCTCAGGTCCGCTCATGACTGTATCAATCTGGAGTTTGTAGAGTTTCATTAAGCCGACCGCGACAAACAAGTTTGTTTCTACATCGTCAACAATTAAAATGTTTCCGTACGGCATGGGCTCGCGCATAATCTGTCCTCTTTTTTTATGCGACGCAAAACCGACTTTAAACTGCCTGAAATTATCTACAGTTTCTTTGCCGAGAACTTCTTTTGATTCTGTAAGTTCCTGAGGAAGACGGACTGTAAAAAATGTGCCTTTGTTGGGACGGCTCTCTACCTGAATGTCTCCGCCCATCAGATTTACAAGACGCTGAGTAATCGCAAGCCCGAGACCGGTTCCCTCTATGGAAACATTTCTCGCGGTATTAAAACGGGAATACTCGTCAAATAATTTTTCAAGCTGATCCTTTGTCATGCCCTGTCCGGTATCCCTTACTCCTAAAATAAGCGTTATTCCCTTTTTGCTGTCCGGCCATTTCACCTGTCCTCTCATTGAATGTTCCGGAAGATAAGAGAGCAGCGGAATGGATTCCACTTTAACGGACAGGGTGACAGAACCGGAATCGGTGTATTTAAACGCGTTGGAAAGAAGATTGTTCAGGATTTGCTTTATGCGAAGCTCATCTCCGATTAATCTAAAGGGGATATTTTCATCAATGTCTACTTTAAATTCTATTGGCTTGCTTTCGATGCGCATCATGTTAAGATGCACAGCGTCATTAATCATGCTTGCGACTTTATAATTGTTGGGCATAAGGTCGAGTTTGCCGGCTTCTATTTTTGAGAAATCAAGAATATCATTTATAATTCCCAATAATAAATCGCATGAGCTGTAAATTTTATTTAAGCCCTCTTCAGTTTCGGGCGACACTTTTTCGTCCTGCATTAAAAGTTCCGTTACGCCTAAAATGGCGTTCATCGGCGTGCGGATTTCGTGGCTCATGTGCGCAAGGAAAGCAGATTTCGCCTGATTGGCGGTTTCCGCCGCGTCGCGCGCGTTGCGTCTTTCGGAGCCGGAGATCGCAAGCGCCATTAAGTCCGCCAAAGAAGACGCGAAGTTCTGCTCTTCGATTACCCATTCGCGCATTTCCTGGTAATCCCTGCATTTCCATTGCTCGATGCAGACTACTCCCGCAAGCTTGCCGTCTACGCGGATTGGAGCGTCAAGCGCCGCGCATAAATGGTCGTATCCTGTAAATGAACTTGTAATGAGTTTACATTCGTCGGCGTTGTTCATTACAATAACGCGCTCGGATTTTAAAAGTCTTCCGTATTCGTAGCTTTTGGACAAATCATATTTTTCATAGGCGGAGCTATCTCCCGAATGAGCGTCGTAAATTGCGACGCTCTCAAGAATATTATCGCTTTCTATATACCGCCATATTCCGATACGGTGCGCGTTTAAGGCGTTGCATCCGTCCATCGCGACAGCGCAGGCGGCGTCTCTTAAAATTCCGGCGGAGATTGTGGGCGATTTTGTAATTTTAGAAAGCGAATCGCTTAATTTTTTTGAATATTCGTAACTGGAGGTGATTTTATGCTCCATCTCCTTGCGTTTGGTTATATCGCGCGCGATACCCAGAATGCCGACAACTTCGGCGCCGAGCATCAAAGGCATTTTAATCGTTTCATACAAAGGGTTTGTGCCGTCGACACAGGGTATGTGTTCTTCAAGCGCGTAGGTGCGTTTTTCATTTATAACTTTAGAGTCAATGTTGAGAAAGCCTTCCGCTGCCTCCCGGGGTATATCAAGGGATTCCACGTCGGTTTTCCCGACAATGTCCTCTATCCCTTTTCCGAAATGTTCCAGAAACGCCTTGTTGCAATGCAGGAATCTAAATTCGCCGTTTTTTGTAAAAATTAAATCCGGTATTGAATCGAACAGAGTAGTGAGAGTCGCCGTTTGAAGCGCGAGTTCGTCTGTTCGCTTTTGAACCAGCTCTTCAAGCTGTCTGCCTGTTTTGCGGCTTTTAACAAGAAAAGCGGCGATTAAAATAGTAACGCATAACGATAAAATGATTGTTCCGATTGTAAGCCATGTGTTAAGTTCGGCGCCGGCGTGAATTGTACATTCGGATAAAATAAAAGTTAAAAAAATCGCCGGGAAAATTAAAACTATCAGTCTGGATTTTCGCATAGAAATACCTTCTTATTGTACGATATATAAGAGATTATTTCAATTATCTCCGCTTAAGAAATATTCAATTTCTTCATTTTCCCTGTCTTTTAATAATAAATCATGCGACAGCCTGATGTGTTTTTCAACTTTGTAATTAAGTTCTTTCGGATCAAACGGTTTAACGACAAAGTCGTTTGCTCCAAGCGCTTTCGCCTCTTTAACATTTCTGAATGTCCCTTCGGTTGTAACCATGATTATGGGAATGTTGGCGTAGCCTTGCATTTCTCTTATTCTGGGAATGAGTTCAAATCCGCTTAATCCGGGCATAAGGTAATCCAATATGATTAAATCCGGCCTGTTGTTTTGCAGGAAGTCGATAACAACTCCTGAATTGGAAAGAAGAGAAACCTTGTATTTATCGTGCAGGGCATGATGAATTGTTCTTAACATGCTGGTCATGTCGTCAACAACAAGGATATGCGTGTCGCTGTCGCTTTTTTCGGCAATTCTATTTGCTGTGTTTGACCTTGCGGAAAACAGATTTTCTATGCTTTCTATTAATTTTTCAGAATTGAACGGTTTAATCACATAGTCCGCGGCTCCAAGGCTCAGCCCTTTTACCACGCTCTCTCTGTCGCTGTTGCACGTAAGAAAAATAACCGGTATTGATGAATAACGGTCGTCTGCCTTTAAATCTTTAATCGTCTCATAACCGTTTACATCCGGCATATTGACATCTAACAGGATTAAATCAGGCGTAACCTTTTCCAGAATCTTGTACATTTTTTCCGCAGACTCGGAAAGATAAATTTCATAAAATTTACTAAGTCCTTTTTTTAAGGAGATCAAACTATAGTTCATATCATCAACGTAAATCAATTTTCTTCGATCGCCTGAAATCGCAGAAGCAGTCACAAAACCGGATTTTACCATAAGCTCAGTTCTCCTTGTTCAGCAAACTATTAAGTTTCTGCGCGGCTTCGTCAAAGTTCACCACATCAATGTTTTCCCGAAGCCAGAATACAAGCCCATCATCAGATTCATATTGAAATAATTCCATCAGCGATACAATTTCGTCCGCTCCGTCCATGTCATATTCATTACAGGCGTCAAGGAGTTTTTCGAGCAAATCTGTGTCGGGTTTGTCTTTCTTGGGTTTAAGGTTTTTCTCTTCCAAAACTTTCAGCATTTCATCTATGTTGGAAACCATTTTTTCTATAGTTTCTATAAACGGAGGATTATTTTTCTTTATGTAATCGAAATCGCCCGCGGCGGCGGCTTTTTCAAGCGCGGCGGCGGCTTCGCTGACTTTTTGAGCGCAAATATCAAGGCTTGTTCCTTTGATTCCGTGCACATTAATTTTATAAAGGTTAATATTTTCTTCGCTCGCGTTTTTAATTACATTAAAAGCGCTGCGTATACTCAGCGAATACGCGTGCAGCACTCTGACATAAAACTCTACGTCGTCGTCAAAGCGCAAAAGCCCTTTTGGTATATCAAGCCCCGGGATTTCTTTCGTTAACAAGCGCGATTTAAGCGAATCCGCGTGCGAAACCGTTTCCGCGCCGGGACGCGCAGTATCCGATGACGCGCTTTCAAAACGTACGGCGTCGATTACATCCTGCGGCTGTTTGTCGCGCACATACTTGTTTAAGATTGCGTTTAGCTGGCGTATATCTATCGGCTTGGAAATAAATCCGTCGAAACCATTTCTCAAAAACACGTCGGCTTGTCCCGCTACGGCGTTCGCTGTAAGCGCGACGATGGGTTCTTTGTAGCCCAATTCGCGGATTTGCTTTGTTGTTTCGATGCCGTCAAGATCCGGCATCATGTGATCCATAAAAATAATGTCGTATACATCGCCGTTTTTAACTTTATTAATCGCTGAGTATCCGCTGTCTACAGTTGTTATTTTTAAATGATAGGGGGTCATCAGCCCCTTGGCGACATAGAGATTCGCTTCAACATCGTCAACGATAAGGACGCTTCCGTAGGGCATTGCTTCGCGCGAGATTTGCACCCTCTTCATAAACGCTCTTGAGTGAGTGCGGAACTGCCGCAGATTTTCGGCGACATCGGTTCCTATCGGGTCTGACGCGCATCTGCCCTGAGTCAGCCTCACATGGAATATTGTACCTTTGCCGACTTCGCTTTCTATTTTTATATCGCCGTTCATCATCTTTATAAGTCTGCGGGCGATTGCCATGCCAAGACCGGTGCCTTCGGTTGAACGGTTGGCATCAAGATTAAACCGCGAATACTCGTCGAAGATTTTTCCTATCTGCTCTTTTGTCATTCCCTGACCCGAATCGCTTACGATTATAAACAGATTTATTTCATCTTTATTTTCGCAGTTCTCGGAATATATTGACAGTTTAACAGTCCCCATTGCTGTATATTTAAACGCGTTGGATAGCAGATTGTTTAAAATTTGTTTTATGCGCAGTTCGTCGCCAACCATCTGAGCCGGCATACTATTGCTTATATGAAGCTCAAACTCGATTGGTTTGCTGCCGATTCTCATCATGTTAAGCTGGGCGGAATCGCTTATCAAACTCGCGATTTCATATTTATTGTTCATCAGTTCCAGTTTGTCGGCTTCAATTTTAGAAAGGTCAAGAATGTCATTGATGATGCTAAGAAGAAGATCGCCGGAGGAATATATTTTTTCGAACGCCTCTCTTTCGTCGTTGACAAGCGAATCTTTCTCAAGCTGGATTTCGCTGATGCCCAATATGGCGTTCATCGGCGTGCGGATTTCGTGGCTCATGGTGCTGAGGAACGCGCTCTTTGCCTTGTTCGCGTTTTCCGCTTCTACCTTTAAAACCTCGATTCTTTCAAACGGCTTTTTGATAAATACGGAAGCGATTACCGCCGCGACAATGCTTAACAAAATGCTGACAATAGCGACGACGATAAGCCCAAGACCGGTATTTTTTATCGGGCTTTCCGTGAGAGGCGCGACAACGCCGAGGCTCCATCCTTCATCCGAGCCGGTAACAGGACCGAAAGCGCATACCCTCGGAATTCCGTAAACAGTGTAATAAGCTATGCCGGATTCTCCGCGCGTCATTCGCATTACGGTATGCGCCAATTCCAAAAAATCGCTGTCTATCTGCGCGACGGTTATATAATTAAAACGGTTTTGTACCCAATGATCGCGCGGATTGGAAATCGCGTATCCGTCGGCATCGCTCATATAAATATGACCTGTTTCCCAAATTACAAAAGGAGCGAGATGCCGGGCGAAATGCGTTCCAGGAAGCGTCAGCACAAGTATTCTGTTGTTCTGCGAAAGCGACAAAGGAGCTGCAAGATAAAACGCCACTCCGTCGCTTGTATTCCTTGTGGAAGAAAATGCGATTTTTCCGGGAACGCCGCTGTTTGAGCGAAAAGCGTTTCTGATATATTTATCTCTTGTAACGTCTATATCGGCATACTTTTCTCCGGCTGCCGCAATCAGTCCGTTCGCGGAATCATAAACCGCCGCTCCGATAAATTCAGGATTGGAATTTTTCAGTTCCTCAAAGATTCGGCGCCAGTCAGCTTCATTCGATATTTCCAGAGTTTCGGCAGTCCACTGGGCTGTTAATTTTAATCTGTCAAGTTCGCCGCTTATAAGATGATCCGCGATACGCGCCATTATGTTAAGGTCAGTCTCAAGTGAAACATCGATATTTTTTTCAACAAAAATTATGCCCACAAACACGCTGAATAAAATTATTAGCAGGTTCGTTAAAATTATTATCAGTATCGCCTGTACGCGTATGTTCATTTAATAACCTTCTTTTAAAGGTGTAAAAAAACCTGCCCATTCAATCCTACAAAAGCGGGAAACGGGAGTCGGACCCGCGACATCGACCTTGGCAAGGTCGCGCTCTACCACTGAGCTATTCCCGCGCTGTTTAATTAACCCTAATAAGAAACGGAAATTTTGTCAAGTAGGTTTGGATGCGGTTTGCGCCAGTTTTGACCGAAAAGCGCTGTTTTCAAGCGAATTTTGCGCTTATTGCTTTAATCAGTTCGCTTGTGCTCAAAAAGACTTTGGCGACATCCGGGTCGAAATGGGTGCCTGAGCCGTTCATTATAATATCGAGCGCTTCTTCGTGGGTAAACGCCTTTTTATACGGCCGTTCGGAGACAAGAGCGTCGTAAACATCGATGATAGCCATCATACGGCTTTGAAGCGGGATTTTGTCTCCTTTCATTCCGTAGGGGTACCCTGAGCCGTCCCAGCGTTCATGATGATACGCCGCGATCATTTTCGCGTTATGCAGGAACTCCGCGTCTCCCGTCTGCTTGATGGCGTCTTCTATAATACGTTCTCCTTCCATGGAATGTTTTTTCATTTCTCCGTATTCTTCGTTTGTAAGTGAAGCCGGTTTGTTTAAGATGGAATCGGAAATAACGATTTTTCCGAGGTCATGCAGACGCGCCGAAGAAATCACCGATTCCATGTTCCAGTTTTTCATTTCGTCGGTGTATACTCCCTGTTTCAGCATCGCGTCGATTAAAATTTTAAAATACACCGCTGTACGGTCGATGTGTCCGCCTGTGTTTTTGTCGCGGTTTTCCACAAGGTCCGCGAAGGCGTGCACGATGCCGTTCTGAAGAAGTTCAAGCTGTTTTGTCCGAAGAGCGAGCTGCTCGGTGCGTTCGCGGATCAATTCGTCGATTTGCAGGTGGTTTCGGATGCGGTTTAGCAGCACCGGTTTGGAAAAAGGTTTCATTATGAAATCTACGGCTCCAAGTTCAATTCCGTACGCTTCGCTGTCCGGGTCGGTTATGCTTGTCAGAAAAATAACAGGAATCCTGGAATATGAATTGCTTGCCTTCAGCATCTTCATCGCTTCAAAGCCCGACAGTTCGGGCATTTCTATATCCAGTAAAATTAAATCAGGTATAAATTTCTCAAAAGCCGAAAACATCTTTGCGGCGGAGGATAACGCAACCACCTTGTAGTGTTCCGCGATGGCGTTTTCCGCCGTTGTAAGGTTTGTGGCGTTATCATCAACTATAAAAATGGTTTTCTTCATATTCACATCCTGCTTTAAATATAATTCTTAACGCGCTCCAGCAATGTTGATTTTACGATAGGTTTGCTGACAACTTCCAGCGCGCCTGCTTTTATTGATTCGTTTTTCAAGCTTTCATTTTCCAAACCTGTTAAAAAAATGACCGGGATTTCTTTCCACTGAGGATTTTCTTTCAGTTTTACGATTGCTTCAAAGCCCGTCATTTCTGGCATTTCGATGTCAAGCAAAATCAGGTTCGGCTGTTTTTTTTCCAAAAGCGTAAACATTTTTTTGGCGGAAGGCATTGTTAATACCTTATATTCGTCTTCAAGCGCGGATGCCGCCACTGTAAGATTCGCGTCATTGTCGTCTACAATAAAAATCATTTTATCCATAATAATCTCCTTATATATTTTTACTTATTCTGTATCGGAAAGTTTTTTCGCTATTGCCGCGAAATCCATTTTGTCCAGATTTTCCCGCAGCCATGATACCAGACTGCCGCCACCCTCGTATTGAAAACTTTCAATTTCTTCCATCGCGCTGTCCGCTTTGTCGATATCATATTTTTCACACGCGGCGCGGAGTTTTTGCAGCATTTGCGGTTCCGGTTTATCTTTTTTTTGTTTTAAATTTTCAGGAGCGATGCCGACGAGCATTACTTCTATTTCGCTGACAAGTTCCCATGTATCATTCAGAAACGCTTCGCTATGCTCATTGATGTAATCCAAATTGCCCGCCGCCGCCGCGTCTTCAAGATTTCCGGCGATTGTTCCCGTATTCATGGCGTAAATGCCAAGACTCACTCCCTTGATGCCGTGCGCCATGATTCTGTAATTTTTGACATTATCGCTGTTTAACGACGGCTTGCTGATTTTTTCCATTTCTACAAGTTTTAAACGAACGCTTGCGGCGAAAGTGCGGAGGATTCTTAAATATATTTTTTCATCGTATTCGTAGCGTTCAAGTCCTTTTTCTATATCCAGCCCTTTTATTTTTTTATCAGAAAAAAGCGATAAAGGTTTTAAGCTGTCCAGAGCCGTGATATGGGCTGAGAGTTCGCTTTCCGCCTCGTCAAAATCGCTGTGAGTAACATGCTCTGCTGTTTTTTTCAGAACTTCTTTTGTTTCCTTTGAGCATTTTTTTATTTCGCCGATGATGTCAAGCGCCGCTTTTCTGTCGTAATCGGAACATGCTTCCATAATTGCTTTTAATTTATTAAGAAGGTCTGCGGTATCGCCTGCTGACATGTCCGTGTCTTCACTGCTTTCATCCCGTTTTTGTTTAAGTTTTTCCAGAAGCTCGCGCAGTTGGTTAATAAAATCCTGGGAGAATGTTCTTATCGTAACGGTATCTTTTTCGTGTCCGGCTTTTTCCAGTTTTGCCGCGAACTGCGATAACTCCGTTTCGCCGATTACGTGGAGAGTGCTTTTCATGCCGTGGACAAAAACCGTATATTTGCGCAAAACATTTTCCTCTTCGTATCCCGAACTTTTATTCACTTCAAGCCATTCAAGAGTTTTTTCCGCGTCTCTCATAAACGCTTCTACTACAAGAGGATCTACTTTAGAAGAGCTGTCTTCAGTGTAAACAGCGCCTGCCGTCTGAGCGCGCGCCGCGTCAATTACTTCCTGAGGCTGTTTGTCGCGCACAAGTTTATTTAAAATTGAATTTAACTGGCGGATATCTATTGGTTTGGAAATGAAATCGTCAAAGCCGTTTTGCAGGAACATTTCCGCCTGCCCCGATACCGCGTTTGCCGTAAGCGCGACAATGGGTTCCTTATAACCCAAATCGCGGATTTGTTTTGTCGCTTCAATTCCGTCCATTTCAGGCATCATGTGATCCATGAAAATCACGTCGAAAACTTCGCCGTTTTTAATTCTGTTTAACGCGGAGAATCCTGAATCTGACGAACTGATTTTCAGGCGGTAAGGAGCCATCAATCCTTTGGCGACATATATATTCGCTTCCACGTCGTCAACAACAAGAATGTTTCCGTAGGGCATGGGATCGCGTGAAATCTGAACTCTATTCATAAATCTTTTTGAGCTTATGCGGAAATTTTTCAGGTTATCAGCCACATCGCGTCCCAGTTCGCCGCAGTCTGTTCTTCTCTGAGGCAGACAGACCGTAAACACAGAACCTTTTCCCGGTTCGCTTTTAACGCTAATTTCTCCGTTCATCAGATTAATCAGTTTGCGCGTAATGCTCATGCCGAGACCGGTGCCTTCCGTTGTACGGTTGCTCTCCTGATTAAAACGCGAATATTCATCAAAGAGTTTTTCAACCTGTTCTTTTGTCATTCCCTGCCCTGAGTCGCTTACAATAATAACCAGTATGATCTCGTTTTCATTCCCGCTATTTCGCATGTCGAGTGACAATTTAACGGAACCTGCGGCTGTGTATTTAAACGCGTTGGAAAGAAGATTGTTTAAAATTTGTTTTATGCGCAGCTCGTCGCCTGCCAAATGCGAAGGCATTTTTTCGTTTACGTCCAGTTCAAAATCAATGGATTTGCTGCCGATTCTCATCATGTTTAATTGTGCGGCGTCGCTTATAAGGCTTGCGAGATCATATTTTCCGGTAACAATCTCCAGTCTGTCTGCTTCAATTTTTGAAAGATCCAGTATGTCGTTAATAATGCTTAAGAGCAAATCGCCGGAAGTGTATATTTTTTCAAACGCTCCTCTTGTGTCCGCTTCGCCCGATTCTTTATGAAGCTGTATTTCGCTTATGCCCAATATCGCGTTCATTGGAGTGCGGATTTCGTGGCTCATTGTGCTGAGGAAATTGCTTTTGGCTTTGTTTGCCGCGTCGGCTTCTTCTTTTAATACCGCTATTCTTTCAAACGGCTTTTTTATAAAGTTAGACGCAATAATCGCGGCGATTATGTTTAAAAATACGCTGACAAGAGCGACAAGAAAAAGCCCTTTGCCGACATCGCTGATCGGGCTTTCGGGAAGAGGCGCGGAAATTCCAACGCTCCATCCTTCATGTGATCCTGAAACCGGTCTGAATGAGCCGATACGCGGAATTCCGCCGATAATGTAATGTGACGTTCCCGTTTCGTGCCGCGTCATGCGCGCTACCATGTCCGCGGTTTCCATAACATCGTTGTTGTCTTTTGATAATTGGATAAAATTCATGCGTTCTTTCACCCAATTTTCCCGCGGGTTGGATATTATGTATCCTTCTTCATCGCATAAAAATATATGTCCTGTTTTCCAGATTACAAACGGCGCAAGGCGGTCGGTGAAATACATGCCGGGCAGCGTTGCGACAAGTACACTGTTACGCGAAAATGGAACCGACAAATAAAAAACAACGCCGTTATCCGAGGGGATTGTGGTGGAAATCGCCTTGTATCCAATCGCCGCGCCTGCCGGTAAAAATGAATTTCTAATGTAAGGCTCGTTCATTACGTCAATTTTTGCGTGTTCTCCCCACGAAGCGGCTATTCCGCGATCCGGGGTGATAACCGCCGTTCCAGTAAACGGAAATGACCCGCTGTTATCTGAAAGAATGCGTGGCCACGCTGATTCATCCGATTTTTCCAGTAAATCAGCAATATGGGACGCTTTTACTTTCAAAATTTCAAGTTCTTTGCTTATAAAGTGATCCGCGATTTCCGCTATTGCCGAAAGATCCGTCGCCAAAGACAAATCCATATTTTTCTCTACAAAGTTAATTCCTGAAAAAACTGAGAATAGAATTATCACCATATTGGTTAAAACTATTACTATTATTGATGTTAACCGAATGTTCATGTTTTACCTTCTTTTATTGCGGCGATCAGCGCTGTCACTTCGGTCTCGGCTTCTTCAAAATCACTGTGGATTATTAATTCCATGATTTTATTCAAAACAGCCTTGGTTTCCTCTGAGCAGTTTTTAATTTCACAAAGAATGTCTAACGCGCCCTTTCTGTCGTAATCCGATGTCTTTTCCTTAATTGCCGCAAGTTTTTCATTTAATTCCTCTGTTGATATAATGTCCGCGCTGTTTTCGTTTTTGCTGACTGATTCAAGTTTTTCAAGAAGCGCGCGCAGATTTTTTGTAAACTCAGGAGCGGATGTTTTAATCATTTCGGTGTTTTTTTCGCGTCCGTATTTTTCAAGTTCAAGCGCTTTCGCGGAAAGTTCTTTTTCGCCGATGTTAAACAGCGAACTTTTCATGCCGTGAACAAAAACTGTAAACTTTCTCAGCGTTTCATCGTCTTCATAATTTGAATCTTTATGCTCATCAAGCCAGTCAGCCGCTTTGCGCGCGTCGCGGATAAAAGATTCGCGTAAAATTGAATCATCCTGCGCGGGTATTTCAGCGCTTGCGTTTAACTCCGCTTTTAACTTGCGGGCAGCCTCGATTACATCCTGAGGCTGTTTGTCGCGCACAAGTTTGTTAAGAACTATATCCAGCTGGCGGATATCTATCGGCTTTGAAATAAAATCATCAAAACCCTTGTGCAGGAAAATGTCAGCCTGTCCCGCGACCGCGTTTGCCGTAAGAGCGACAATCGGAGCTTTGTATCCCATGGCGCGAATTTTTTCCGCCGCTTCAATGCCGTCCATTTCCGGCATCATGTGATCCATAAAAACAATATCGTAAATATTTCCGTTTTCAATTTTATTAATCGCTTCCTGTCCGCTCATTGCGGTGTCAATCTGCAGCCTGTAAAGTTTCATAAGACCCGCGGCGACATATATGTTTGTTTCAACATCATCAACAACAAGAACGCTGCCGTAAGGCATCGGGTCGCGGGTAATTTGCCCCCATCTTTTCTGGGTCATGTAATTTAAGCGGAACTTTCGAAGGTTTTCAGCGAGTTCCTTACCGATGACTTCCTGGTCTACATAAATTTGCGGCAGCCGCACGACAAATGTGGAACCTACGCCCGGCTCGCTTTCTACGCTGATTTCGCCGTTCATCAAAGATAAAAGACGCTGAGTAATCGCAAGCCCCAATCCTGTTCCTTCGACAGTGTGGTTCTTCTCCTGATTAAAACGCGCGTATTCTTCAAACAGCCTTGCCAGCTGTTTTTTTGTCATGCCGTGTCCCGTGTCCTGCACTCTCAGCACAAGAGTTACACGATCATTCTCTTTAAGATTCGCGGGAATTTCTGTTTCCACGGTAAGAATAACTCTGCCGGCTTCCGTGTATTTAAACGCGTTGGAAAGCATATTATTCAAAATCTGTTTAATGCGGATCTCGTCGCCTATCAAATTTGAAAGAACATTTTCATCAAGATTGAGCTCGAACTCGATGGGCTTGCTGCCGATTCTCATCATGTTCAGCTGGACAGAGTCGTTTATCATGCTCGCAAGTTTATACTCGGCAGGCATAATGTCGAGTTTGCCCGCTTCTATTTTTGAAAAATCGAGTATGTCATTGATGATGCCGAGGAGCAGGTCGCAGGAGCTGTAAATTTTTCCAAGCCCTTCTTCAATTTCCAACGGAAGCGATTCGTATTGGATCAATATTTCCGTTACGCCCAGGATCGCGTTCATCGGCGTGCGGATTTCGTGGCTCATGTTCGCGAGGAATGAAGATTTCGCCAGAGAGGCAGCAAGAGCCGCTTCTTCCATTTCTTTGCGTTTTGTAATATCGCGCGCTATCGCCAGAATACCGACAATTTTTTTATCAACCGTTAGAGGTATTTTAATCGTTTCATAAAGCGGCTTTGTTCCGTCAAAGCACGGTATAACTTCTTCGACTGTAATCGCTTTTCCTTCCGTGTAAACCTGACGATCAAAAGAATCGAAATTTGCGGCTTCTTCGGCGCTTACTCCCAGACATCCTTCGCTGTTATGCCCAACGATATCGTCAATGTTCTTGTTAAAATGATCCAGAAACGCTTTGTTGCAATGCGTAAAACGTATGTTCAAATCTTTCATAAAAACAAGATCGGGAATGGAATCGAACAAAGTGGTAATTGTATTTTGATGAACGGCAAGTTCGTGTGTCCGTTTGTTTACAAGAGCTATAAGCTGTTTCCCCTGACTTCTGCTTCTGACAAAAAGAGTGAGGAAGAGGGCGACAATGCACAAAGACATAATGACCGCGCCTATAATCCAGGGCATCTGCGCTTCGGCTAACTTGCTGCGGAAGTCGTAAGTTCTTTTCAGCCAGTAATCCGAAATACCTTTGGAATCTATGCCGTTAAGCGCTTTGCTTATGATAGAGCAAAGAATTTCTTCGTTTAAATTAAAACCAAGATGGGTGTTTATAACGTAATCAAATACGAGATTTTCTTTGTAGTAGGGCAGTTCCATATAATGAGTTAAATACAAAAGCGATCTTTGATTTGCCATAACCATATCAACTTCGTCTTTCTGCAAAGCCTTAAGAGCCGCATCCATGCTTTCATATTCAATATTATTAATATGATTTGGAAACCATTTTTTAAATATCGAGGCATAAGCGGTGTTTTTCGCAAGACCGACTTTTACATATAAAATTTCGTTTACTCTGATATCAGGATAATCTGTGTTGGAAATCAGCGCGAAATTATCGGTTAGCATTTCTGTATTCGGCCATAGGAATCTATTCATACGATCAGCCGTTTGAATTACATCGGGCGCCATTTTAATTTTTCCGTCTTCCAGCATTTGTAAAATATCAGGCCATACTGTTTTTTCATCGTTCATTCGTTTAAAGGTCAATCCCGTAAGATATTCAACTTCGTTCATTATATCAATAAAACTGCCTTTCCATTTTTTATCGCGCGGATCATAAAAACTGCCGGGATAACTTCCGGGGTTGACGCCGATTGGAATAACGGGATTATTCCTAATATATTCGAGCTCTCCTACTGTAAGCTGCGTTTGCAGTTTAAATTTCTGGTATTCATGTTCGCCCTGATTATACAATTTAACAAGATGGCGCAGCCCGCCGTTTTGCAGCAGTTTTTCTACAACCGAGATAATCGGTTTTAACGCGTCGTCCTTTGCTGTTAGTGAAACAGGACGGTAAACAAGCGGATAAAAATCGTAGGCAATCACATCATTGTATTTAATAAAATTTACGGCGATAGTGCCGCTGTAATAAAAAGCGTCGATCTTTCCGCTTTTTAGCGCATCGTAAACAAGGCTTACATCGCTTAGAGTGACAACTTCAAAATCTCCCGCAGTAAGTTCCGATGAGACTGTTATTATCGTGGAAGTGCCTTCAATAAAACCGCATCGCATAGGTCTCTCGCGCATAATATCCGAAAGAGACCTGCTTCCTGCCAGGCGGAAATATTTTAACGGACGCGAAGCAATGTCTGTTGTCATGTGATAGATTTCACTTCGCGCTTCTGTCCATGTTAATTCGCCCGTAAAAGAAATATCTCCGGTATCAAGCCCGTCAAGTAAATCCAGCCACTCGAACAACTGCGGCTTAAATGGAATATTAAAAAGTTCTGTAAGCCAATTGCAAAACAAAGCGGTAAACCCCCGGATTTCCGCGTTGTCGCCTATAAAAGCTTCTATGCTGAGAGGCATGGCATACGTAAAGAATTGGGTTTTTTCGCGAAGTTGATCTATCGCCTTTATTTCTTCTTCTGTAACTCCGGGGATTTGCCGGTAATCGGAAAATACATTGATGTCATCGAATATTTTTTTTTCATTACAGGCGCAGCCGCTAAAAAATACGGCGGAAAAAAGCAATAAAATATTTAAGAAACAAATATGTGTATTAACCAACCTCATTTTTACACCTCTAACGCCCAAGCGGCTTTTTAAACACCGTCTATCGGTAATATTATACTATGGAAAATTGAATAATTGAATGCTAAAAAGCCGCTTTGACAAAAGGCGTCAGAATGCTATAATCCCTTCATGGCTTTAAATTGCGGCATTTTAGGCTTGCCAAATGTGGGAAAAACCACTATTTTTTCCGCTTTATGCGGCACTCCGGCAGAAACGGCGAATTTCCCCTTCAGTACCATCAAGGCAAATGTGGGCGTTATTAATGTCCCCGATTTAAGGCTGGATAAATTGACGGCTATTTTCGCCCCCGAAAGGACGATCCCCGCAACCGTAGAATTTGTGGATATCGCAGGACTTGTAAAAGGCGCCTCCCGCGGCGAAGGGCTTGGCAACCAGTTCCTTTCGCACATCCGCGATGCCGCTGTTTACACCCATGTTGTGCGCTGTTTTGAAAACGCCGATGTAGTCCATGTAACCGAAAAACTCGACCCTTTATCCGATATCGAAACAATCGACATTGAACTAGCGTTAGCCGACATGCAGACTCTCGCCAAACGCCGCGAACGCGCGGAAAAAACGTTAAAAAACCCGAACGAAAAAAAGATGAGCGAGTTTGTAATTTCAATTTTGGACAAAATCGGTCCCGCGCTTGAAAACGCCCAACCCATCCGCTCGCTAAATTTAACCGATGAAGAAAAAGCCGCAGTTTACGACTGCCATTTTATAACCGCGAAACCTCAGCTTTATGTCTGCAATGTTGACGAAGAGGGAATCAAATCCGGCAACGCCTTAACGGAAAAAGTAAAAAAACGCGCCGAGAGCGAAGGAACCGAAGCCATCAGCATCTGCGGAAAATTCGAAGCCGACCTTTGCGGCATCGAAGACCCCGAAGAAAAAAAAGCCTTCCTTGACGACCTCGGTCTTGAAGAAACAGGTCTTTCTTCCCTCATTCACAGCACATACAAACTGCTTGGTCTTCGCACTTTTTTTACATCTGGAAAAGACGAATGCCGCGCATGGACATTCCACGCAGGTGACACAGCTCCGAAAGCAGCCGGCGTTATTCACACCGATTTTGAAAAAGGTTTTATAAAAGCCGAAGTCTACACATGCGAAGATATTTTCACCCACGGAACAGAAGCGAAAATTAAAGAAGCGGGCAAGTACCGTCTTGAGGGCAGGGATTATGTTGTGCAAGACGGAGATGTGATGTTTTTTAAATTCAACATATAATTTTTACCGTTTTTGAAGGAGCGTATGCCAAGACATATTATCGGGGGTCCTGCCGGCTGCCAAAGCGTCGTCCATGCTTCGTATGAACGCCACTTTGCCCCCGGCACCCCGCCGGAGATTGTCGAGCATACGCTTTAACAAAAGTGGATGTTGGTATGGCTACTCTATGAAATATTTGTGCCTGCTATAATTGTGTTGCTGCATAATAGAGACATGAAATTGTTAAAACAAATTCCAAAACCTATACCAGAATAAACCCAGACCCCATTTTCTTGTTGCTGTATACGGTGTATCCGGTAAACCAGTATACCAGTTGATATCACGTTTTTCAGATAATATTTCCGGCATGTAATAATCAAAGTATATTTTTAAAGGACTTTTTTTACCGACTATAAACAACCCCCTAATATAGGGTGAAACAGGTGCTTCAAAAAAGCCATAAGTCGCTGATGCTATGCCTGTTCCGACTCCCAGACCAATTCTAGTTGATTTCGGAAAAAATTCAGCAGATATTCCTACGCTACTAAATCCATTGCTTGTACGATACATAAGATCATCTTCACTGCTTATTTTTACACCGGTAGCACTGATATGAGTACCGGCATCAATATACAAGGCGGTTGTGATAATATTTGTATCTATTACTGCTCCAAATTGCAAAGGAAATAAAATATTTAAACCGAAGTCAGCTCCATAATTATTCCCATATCCCATACCAAAATTGAATTGCGGTATAACAAAAGCCGATTTTGCTTTATCCGGAGTTTTACGAGGTTCAATGACAATATAATACTCTCTTTCTGTTCCCGATTTTTTCGATACGCCTAAAAAATAAGTATATCCGGATGTAAATGTGTAGGTGGTTTTTAAGCTGCTTTTGTATTCAGTCCATTTTTCATAACGGCCATCTTTAGTATAGTTTTCCACTATTGTAAAAACTACATGAACTTCATGTGTACCTGCAGGTATTAAAGCTGTTGCACCATCATGATTTTCATCATGTACTCCCCACTTATCACTAAAAGTCCAAGAGTGCCCTCTTATTTCAATCAAACATTGTTCCTGTATGGGAACCGAGGTATCGACCTGACCATGATACGTTGTACATCCTCCAAAAAACAAGGTAGAAAGAATCATTACGCTGATTACACTGCTAATAAATAACCCATTTTTCATTAATTACTCCTTTTTTCTGCTTTCAATGTTTACTCCTGTAATAATTATAATTACGGTAGTATATAAAAAGTCTAACGATAAGATAAGTATACCTATCATAACGGCGGTAAGTCAATAACTAATAAAAAAGTATTCTTGCTTTAGAGGTTGGTCATGCCAAAGAAAAAATTAGGTATTAGGGAAATTCTTGCCCTTAATTTAAAAGAAAACAGGCAGAAATGCGGTTTAACGCAGGAAAAACTTGCCGAAAAAGCAGGGATTTCTGCAAATTACCTGTCTATGGTCGAAATATCAAAAAAATTCCCCACCCCGGAAATGCTGGATCGTCTCGCAAATGCCCTCAACATTGAGACTTTTCAACTTTTTGACGCTTCGGCAACTGCAGAAGGCGCATTATTACATTTGGAAAGATCAATCATTAATAAAATTACCTCAACTGTTGAGGATACGATTAGAGAAACGATCATCGAAGAATACAAAAATATCAGAAAAGAAAACTCTTAAAACTGATGACAATCGCTTTTATTGGCAGGTGTATACATCCCCACATTTTGTAAAAGCGTATGCCCTAAAAAACGAACAAAGGGGCTTTTCGCCCACGCCCCTTTTTTACCAATTCTTTATGCATACGCTTAAAAAGAGGGTTATAATTATGGACAATTTCAGCTTGACAATCTATTTAAAAAGCATTATAGTCAGACTAGTCAGAATAAAGAGGTAATAAATTAAAACTGCAAATAAAATAAAAACAAAGGCAAGAACCGGAAACAGAAACGAATGGCAGCTACAGGATGCAAAAGCGATGTTCAGCGAGGTTGTTAAAACGGCTGTTAAAAAGCCGCAAATTATCACCGTGCATGGGGAAAAAAAAGCTGTTGTTCTTTCCTATGATGAATACGTAAATCTAATTACCCCAAAACAGTCGATTCGAGATTTTTTTGTAAATTCTCCATTTTACGGCATTGAACTTGAACTGCCTCCAAAAGAATATCCAAGAGAAATTGAGTTATGAAATATCTTTTGGATACCAATGTAATTTCTGAAATGTTCAAACAAAATTGTGATCAGAATGTGCTGAATTTTTTGGATTTTATCGGTTTAGAAAATTCTTATATATCCGCCTTTACATTTGGTGAAATTTGCTATGGCGTAGAAAAGCTTTCTGCCAGCAAAAAGAAGCATGATTTACCGCGCTGGCTATATTTTAAAATACCGCAGTTGTTTAATAGCCGCATTGTTCCTCTTGATACCGATGTGTTTATCGAATGGGGCAGGCTTCGCGCAAAAGCAAAAGGAGCAATTTCCTACGACGATTCATTTTTGGCGGCATCCGCCATTTTTCATAACATGACCTTAGTGACAAGAAATATAAAAGATTTTGAAAGTGTAGAAGGCATTAAATTAATTAATCCTTTTCTTGGTGTGTAGTTACCTTAGAATTAATGTGTGTTTTTTATTTTTCAATAAATCCATAAATAATATCTATAACTTCTAATAATATATCCTCAGAAATATTTTCTATAAATTCATATTGCCGCGCTTTTATATCCAATGTTCTTGCCTGATCACACAAAATTACACCTTTGGTTTTAGTGCTTTCATTTAATTTAACATGAAATGGATGATTTTTATCTGTACTTGTTATTGGGCATACGATTGCCAATTTCGAAAAATTATTAAATGTTTCGTTACTTATAACCAATGCAGGTCTTCTGCCTTTCTGCTCATGTCCAGTTTGAGGATCAAGAGGGGAACCTTCGCCCTTTGGGCTTGGTTGAGGTTCAAAATCCAGCCATATTATATTACCTTGTTTTACCACACTTCATTTCCTACAGGTTTACCCCAGTCCATTTCATTTTGAGAAGTTGAATATTTTTCATAATCTTTTCCATAAAAATCCATAAGACGTTTTTTTATTGTCTTATGGTTTTTTTGATCTATTTTTTTAATTATTATTTTTTCATTTTCCAATGAAATATCTACAGGATCATTTTCCGATATTTTAATATCCTGAAGAAATGCTTTTGGTAACCTAATTCCATGACTATTGCCCCATTTTACTACATTTGTTTGCATAAAAACCCCCAAATTCCAGTATATATAAAGTATATCCCATACAAAGTATATTGTCAATTATTATTTTCTATTTTTTTTATATTGTTTAGTAAAATTCTTTAGTTTCGGCATTGCACATAGACGTTCCAGGTAAAAGACGTTGGCGGCGTTTATCGTCGCCGGAGCGGTTATTGTTTGTTATGCGCCATACACCAAGACAGGTGTATTATGAAATATTGAATATAAAATTATTTAAATTATTGTTTATTTTTTAATTTTTTGTTTATTTTCTATTTCATTTGCTTTTCTCAATAATTCAATAGTGCCTAAAACAACATCTTGAAAATGAGGTGGCAAATCATTATATAAGGATAAAATACGTACTGACTTTTCATCGGTTTTTTTTCTTGAAAACATCTCTCCCTTACCAAGACGTAACCAATCTTCATTAACCCCAAATTGAGATATAATTAATTTCAATAATCTATCATTAACTTTCCGTAGATTTACTTCAATTCCTGCAATATAACCTCCAGATAATGAGAGTAGTTTGGAAAATTCCCTCTGGTTTAGTCTTAATTTTTCTCTTAATTCTTTTATTCTTTGATTAATCGTGTATTCCATAATACTATGTTACCAATTTTATGGCTATTTTGCAAGCAAATATTGCCTAATAATTCATTTTTTAAAAAAATATTTCGAAATCTTACTTGACAATGCCTATATTGTAGGTATATAATGACTATATAGTATGTGCGATAAATTATACATAAAGGTTGAGGATACTGGAAATTCCAAATTGCTGGTTCTTTTCAATACTTTGGAAGAAGAAGATAAAGACATAATTATTAAAATTTCTGAATTACTTGTTGGAAAATGGCAAAATAACATGACAAATATTGTCATTAATAATTTTGAAAAAGCAAATGGTTATAACTGTTTGTTTAAATAAATTATAAGGAGTTACTAAATGAGAAAGAAAAGAAGAATTTTAGGATTATTTTTAATTACATTTTTATTGTTTACAGGATTGTTGTTATCAAGTTGTGGTGGAATAAAATGTGAAGGCAGTTGCGGAAGAGATAATAGTGACTGTAGAGCAAGTTGTAGAGAATCTGGAACTTGGTGCTGTAATCCAAAAGGAGATTAATAAATAATGATAAAATATTATTTCGAGGTAATAATATGAATAAGAAAAAATTAATGGTAATAATAGTAGTAAGTATAGTACTTATTTCTATAACGGCAATTATTACTTACCTATTAACAAGATCAACATGTTCTTGTTGCTAGAGTTTTTATAAGGAGAATTGATGTGAAAATAATAATTGTTGTTATGATTCTTGGATTGTTTTTAATTGGTTGTGAATCAAAATGTGATTGTGTTGCTCATGCATTAGATAATTGGGGTGATAGTAAATCTTGTACTTCGTATGATTATTGCTATGGATCATGTAAAGCTATGAAAAATTGGGATAAAAGAGGATCTGGCATAGCATAGCATAGCATAGCATATCATTGTGATTGTATATGAAAATAAAAATAGAGAGGTTATATTATGAAGAAAAACAATAGTTTAATGTTATTATTGATTATACCGCTGTTAGTGATTGGATTGGTTTTTGTTGGATGTGATTCAAAATGTAACTATACATGTATAGTAGCTTTTGATGAAAACGGAAACAGATTTAATTATTCCAGTACTTCTTGTGGTAATGGATTTTCTTCATGTTCAAATACATGTAATGTTGCGAAAAACTGGTCGAATGGTTCAAGATACAAAGAAGTAAAATGCGATTGTAATTAATTATAGTTTTAGTTGATTGAAGTAGTAGTGTAAATATTTTAATAGCAGGAGATTATCATGAAGAAAAAGATTATTCTTATCTTGTTTATTTTATCTATATTATTTTTTAGTTGCGATGAAGAAAATACTTTAAATAATGATGATTATGGTCCAAAACCAAAATCCCAAACAGATTTTATAGGTGAATGGGAATCTGGAGCTATAACAGTAAATATTACTAATAGTAACTTTGAATTAATTAATCAAGCCAGAATTCCAAATATAATTTTTAGAATGAATGTTTCCAAATGGGAAAATGTTCCATGTCAAATGACATTAACAAAAATAATTAATGGAATAGAAGTACCTGATGAAGAATTCAGCAAAGAATGGCGAAAAGGAAGGACTACATATAAAATAACAGGCACTGTGACAAGTAATAATAGTCCTTATAATGATCTGGCAAAAGTTGGTAATACGCAAAATATATATTTGAATCATAGCGGTTATGCTGCAATGTACATAGGTACAACTCCAACAGATGCCAGCGGCAGCGCATTGTTTAAAAATGAATAAATAATATATTAAAATAAACGGAGGCTATTATGAAAAAAAGCAATATTTTAATTGTAGGCTTAGTTGGCTTACTATTGGTATGTGCATTGACGTTGGCAAGTTGTGATGGAACTTGTTCAGAAGATGGAAAATGTGTTCAAAAACCCAGTGAACGAATATCATGTGGTCAATCTAATTGTACTGTAGTTAAGAATTCGGGGCTTAATCGTGCGGTAACTTGCGACTGTTTGTAAAAAAAAAATAGATCCAGCAATATATGGCGTAAGTTAGGAAGGGAGCAATAGACAAATGTTTAAAAAATAGGAAAAAGAATAAAATATTAAAATATGGTGTACGGCGCATAACAAACGGTAACTGCTGCGGGCGCTGTCCGCGCCCTCGGGGTTCGGTCGGCTAGGTCGGTCGCTACGTTCGCTCCCACGCCTCCCTCACCCACATTGCCATCCATGGTCTTGCTTCGCAAGCCCTTATTCGGGCTGGCAAAACGTCAGTTACCTAGAACGTTATGCGAAGGAAAAACCTGCTACGAAACCGCCAGCATGGATGCTGGCGGCTTTATTCATTACCACTATTTTATTTTTACAACATAAAATAATTTTTTTAATTATCAATTTCTGCTAAATTTCTGCTAAATTTTTAAAATTACTAAAATTAAATATTCCACCTAATTTTAATTCTAATTTTGGTAGTTTAGTATTTAAATCACTTTCTGATGTAATTCCAAGACCAGAAAAAGACGTACCGCCAGTATAGGCATAATGAGTATTATCTGAAAAAACAATAAATATCATATATGATCCACCAGCGGCTTCTCCGTCCCAACTAGCGCCACCTGCTGTCTGCATTGGTACATTATCCAATTCATTGTTAGATATTGTTCCTTGACCTCCAGCAACAGGTTCGGATGAAGCAGTAAAACTTGAATATAGCAGAATAGAAGCTAAACCTGTTTTTTCAGTAATTCCAAGAATTGTAATTGTAGTTACTGGTGGCGGATCTGTTTCTTCCTCGCAACCAATAAACGCCATACCAAAAACCAGCACAATTGCCAGTAAACCAAAAATTGCATTTTTTCTCATAAAATGCCTCCTAAAATATTTTTAGCAAGAAAATGCTAACAGTGCCGCCACGGATGGCGGCATCAATACTTTTATTATATCATAGGTTTTTCTTTTGCATAACTCTCTTATATATAAATTTTGTTTACATTGAAAAACACGCGCTTTAAAAGAATTCGTTTTACATCATAACTATAAAGACGTGTGTAAATCTTTGAGCGCATGCCTTTATAGCAATGTTTTAGGTATTCATTTCTTAATAACAGGTTTTACGCTTTTTTGATACTTTTTTGGATCGAAAAATCCGTATTCTATTCTGCCTGCGGAATAATCAAGTTTATATTCGGTCTTTGAAAAGTCAAAAGAATGTATTGCATCTGTAATTTTATTATAGACTGTTTCTTTTTCCTCTTCGTAATTAAACGGACCATGCTCAAAAACGATATATTCCATTTCGGGAATATCAATCAGAAGCATATTTTCAGGTTTTATGCCGTTATAATTTTTCGGCAATCTAACTCCGTATGCTTCCGGTTTTTTTCCATTGTCTTCATAAATATTTGCCATTATTTGACCGGAATATTCACCTATGACATCATCCTCGCCGTCCAATTTCACTTTTATACTATCGAGCAATCCGCAGATAGTATCACAATCTTGTCCTGAGATTTTATCCTGTTTTTCCCAAAAATCCCAATAGCCATTGCTTTCATAATTTTTTATATGCAAAAATTTATGAGCAGGCATTGTAATAAAATAGACCTTTATGTCTTCCGTTGATTTTACCATACCAATTTCTCCTAAACCAAAAAAGTAACGGTCAAAAGTATTTATTTTTGTACGAAGCACGACAGGCGAGGGATTTTTTCGGTAATTTTTTGGAGTCATTCCGTATACGGTTTTAAATGCACGGGTAAAGGCTTCATGACTTCCAAACCCGTATTTAACCGCAATTTCTAAAAAACTGTCTTTTTTATCCCGTATATCAATAAGTGCAAATGCCAGTTTCCTGAAACGAATATAATCTCCCAATAACATGCCGGAAATTTCCTTAAATCTTCTTGTGGTATGAAACTCTGAATACCCGAGTTTTTTAGAAAGAGATTGTAAAGTTAAAGCTTCATCGTCATGATTCTTTATCCTTTCGTCAATTTCATTTACCACAATTTGAATTAACCTATGCCATTCAAACATAATTCTTTTTTAACCGTCCCAATAAAAGAATAGAATATTGAACTCGATAAAATTTGACATTAATTGCTTTTTTAAACATTATTTCTGCGCCTCCGCCTGCTTGCCTATTTCGGAGAGCAGTCCGCCTCAAGCTGCGGAAACTGTATTTTCTCAAATTCCGCCCTAAATAACATGCGCCGCAAAAAAACCTGTTTCTTTGGCGCAATTTTCAGCCGTAAATGGGGTTGGCAGCGTTAAATTGAAAAAATACGGCAATTTTTCCGCTGCCATTCAGGAATACTGCGTTAATGAATGAATGTTATAATAATATATAAAATACTTGTGAAATTCCCAGCCTTTTGTTACCATATAATTATGGTAGACCCTACCGCGCTACAGAAATATTCCCTTTTCGGCGGACTTTTGGAAGAGCAAATTGAGGGTATTATTCCTTTTATGGTAAAGGAAGAATATAACCCCGGAGACTGCATCATCACCGAAGGGAAACCTAACGATAAAATCTTTTTTCTTACCAGAGGGCAGGTATCTGTAACAAAGGGAGAGATTGAACTTTCCAAATTCAGCGAAGGCGAAGCGTTCGGCGAAATGGAAGTGCTTGATGTTATGCCCTCCGTGGCGAGCATTAGAGCTCTTACGCAGGTTACGGTGCTGTCTATCTCAAATAAAGGTTTACGGGATATCTATAAATTCGATACAAGAACATTTTCTTTGATTATTATGAATCTCGCGCGTGATCTTTCAAGACGTCTGCGCAGAATGGACGAGAGACTTGCCTCATCGCCGGTTTTATTATAATTTTTGTATAAGGAGACAGTATGATTTTCAACCCCGAATGTGAATGTATGGACGTACAAGCGCGAAAACGAATTCAGCTTGCGTCGCTCAAAAATCTGGCGGAAACTCTTTATTCGAGAGTTCCTTTTTATCGTCAAAAATTTGACGAAGTAAAAATCAAACCAAGTGATATTCACTGTATAGAGGATATCGAAAAATTGCCGTTTACTACAAAGGATGATCTTCGGCTTAATTATCCTCACGGACTTCGCGCGTGTCCTCAGGAAAGAATTGTAGAAGTTCACATGAGTACAGGCACTACCGGAAAACCGATAGTAAACGAATACACCGGCAAAGACCTTGATATCTGGGGCGAGGCAATGGCTAGAACTCTTGCCGGCGCCGGCTGTACCAGAGATGATATCGTTCAAAACTGCTACGGTTACGGGCTTTTCACAGGCGGTTTGGGAGCGCATTACGGTTCCATAAAAATAGGCGCCGAGATTCTTCCGATGTCCAGCGGTCTTACAGAAAGGCAGCTTATGATAATGCGCGATTTTGGATCGACAATGCTTACCTGTACGCCGTCATACGCGCTGTACCTTTCGGAGCAGGCAGCCGAGAGAGGAATTGATTTAAAAAGTCTTCCCATCAGCAAAGGATGTTTCGGGGCGGAAGCGTGGAGCGAAAACATGCGCACCGAGATTGAAGCGCGTTATAACATGAAAGCTTATGATATTTACGGCTTAACGGAAATTATCGGTCCCGGCGTTTCTTTTGAATGTGAAGCGCAGGACGGCATGCATGTAAACGAGGATATGTTTTATCCTGAAATTATCAATTCAGAAACGGGAAAAGCGGTTCCGGCAGGAGAGAAGGGCGAACTTGTTTTTACAACCATTACAAGAGAAGGCACGCCGCTTCTTCGCTACCGCACGCGCGACATTACCTGTTTTATCGATAAGCCATGTTCCTGCGGGCGCACCACAAGGCGCATACACCGTCTTTTCGGCAGGACCGACGATATGCTGATCATCCGCGGCGTCAATGTTTTCCCAAGCCAGATCGAACAGGCGCTCATCGAAATTGAAGGAACAGAACCTCAGTACCTGATAATTATTACCCGCGAAAATCATCTCGACGAAGTTGAATTGCAGGTTGAGGTAAAAAAAGAATTTTTCAGCGATGAAACGCGCGGTCTTGAAAACCTTAGAAACCGCATTGAGCACATAATGAAAAGCAAACTGCAGATCGGTTTGAAAGTAAAACTGGTAGAGCCCAAAACGCTTGCAAGACCGGAAGTAGGAAAGGTTAAAAGAGTTATCGACAACCGCAAGATATAGGGTTACAATAAATAATCAGGAGATGAAAATGGGTATTAAGCAAATATCGGTTTTTTTAGATAATACAACGGGCAGATTGAGCGAAGTCACAAAAACACTCGCAGGTGCGCAGGTGAACTTGCGGGCGATTAGTATCGCGGATACCGCCGATTTTGGCATACTGCGCCTTATTGTTGATAAAAGCGACAAGGCAGTTGAAGCGCTGAATAACGCGGGTTTCACGACAAGGCAGACTGATGTAGTAGCCGTGGAAATCGAAGATACGCCGGGCAGCCTTGCGAAATTGATGGAATTGTTTCAGCAATCGAAGGTGAATATCGAATATCTTTACGCGTCACTCGAAGGTCAGGTTGGAAAAGCTGTGGTAATTTTTAAAATAGAAGATCATGAAAAAGGACAAAAGATTTTAGGCGATAATAAGTTCAAACTGGCGGACGACTTTTAATGAAGATATTGATGGTATCCAGCGAGGCGGTTCCGTGGGCGAAAACGGGCGGTCTTGCGGACATGGTTTCCGCTTTGTCGATAAGTCTTGCCGATCTTGGACACGATGTTCGGATTGTGATTCCGCGCTATTATCCGATCGATCGCGGTAAACTAAAACTGATTCCCGGCGCGATGGGCACTCCGATGGGCGGCGGCATTCAGGAATGGAGCGCTGTTTACACAACCGAAATGCCCGGCATGTCAAAAAACCCTGTAAAAGTCTATTTTATCGATCATGAAATCTTTTTTGGCAGGGACGGCGTTTACGGAAACGCTGTAGAGACTGATTTTATCGACAACTCAAGACGTTTTACATTTTTCAGCCGGGCTGTTTTTCAGCTTTGCAGAAAAATTAAGTGGTACCCGGATGTGCTTCATGCGCATGACTGGCCGGCGGCTGTCGCGCCCGTTTATTTAAAATTTGCCGAAAGAGCGGCAGGTTCAAGCGGCGAGTTTAAAAAAACCGTTTCCGTACTTACGATTCACAATCTTGGGTATCAGGGAATTTATCACAAAGACAATTTCGATTACGCGGGTCTTGGCTGGGACGTTTTTTACAACGGCGGTTTTGAAGACTGGAGCATGCTGAATATGCTGAAAGCCGGTCTTTACAGCGCGGACAAGCTTAACACAGTTTCACCTAACTATGCCAGGGAAACAATGACACAGGCTCACGGCTTCAGGCTGGACGGGGTGCTGCGTTACCGCAACGCCGATTACTGCGGGATATTAAACGGAATTGACACCGATGTGTGGAATCCGTCTAAAGACAAATACATACCGGAAACATATTCCGTAAAGAACATGGCTGGCAAGGCGAAAGCAAAAAAAGCTCTGCAAAAAGAATTTGGGCTTCATGATGATCCTAACGTGCCTGTAATTGGAATGGTAACCCGTTTAACCGATCAAAAAGGCGTGGGTGAACTTTTCGGTCCGACTTACGGCTCCGCGTGGTCAATTTGCAGGGACATGGACTTACAGATGATCCTTCTCGGTTCCGGCGAGTACTGGTGCGAAAACGAAATCTCCGGGTTATCGTCCCGCCTTTCCAACTTCGGGGCAAGAATAGGTTACAGTGAAAAAACCAGTCATTTAATCGAAGCCGGTTCCGACTTCTTCCTGATGCCGAGCCGTTACGAGCCATGCGGTCTGAATCAGATGTATTCTCTTGTTTACGGAACGCTTCCAATCGTGCGCAGTACAGGCGGTCTTGTAGACACAGTTCAAAATTACAACGAAAAAACAAGCGAGGGAACGGGCTTTATGTTCGAGCAGTTAAACCCCTCTTCGATATACAACACTGTAGGCTGGGCAGTCTGGGCGTATTACAACAGACCCAAAGACATCGCTCAGATGCAGGAACGCGGAATGACCAGTGATTTTTCGTGGGAAAGCTCGGCTCTTAAATATGTAGAAATGTACGAAGCCACCTTTAAAACGCAGGGAATAAAAATCCCGTCAGGAAACGGAACACCATCTCCCGATATTCTTGAAGTTGTCCCTGAGGAACCCAGGAAAGAAACTCAAAAGAAAGAAGAACCCGGAAAGGAAGCGTCTAAAAAAGAAACGCCGAAGAAAGAATTGCCCAAGAAGGAAGCTCCAAAAAAAGAGCCGCCGAAGGAAAAAACCGCTAAACCCAAAAAGAGCGAACCTGCTAAGCCTAAAAAGGACGCGCCAGCCAAACCCAAGAAAGTCGCAGCCGCCGCGCCTAAAAAAAGCGCAGCAAAAAAACCAGCAAAGAGCGCCGCTAAGAAACCCAAAAAGAAATAATTTGTTGGCAGGGAATTCCGCAAAGGCGCAAAGGAATTAATAGGTAAGTTTATATTGTTTTTGAACATTTTCGATAGATTGATTAACAGACAGGGACAATGATTTATTTAGGGAAAGAGAAACATCTTTTACAAATCTGTTCATTAGGGTCTGTGTTTTAAGTGAGATTTCCATATCTTCTTCCATGAATAGCTCGAATACTCTGATACCAAGAGCATCCGCCAATTTAGATAATGTATTGGGATGAGGCCATTTATTTCCACGTTCAATATCGCCAATGTAATTAATGGAAATATTCGCATATTCAGCCAAATCTGCCTGTGACCAGTTACGGCGGTTTCGAAATGATTTTATATTTTGACCAAATATAGCTCGTATTTCTCTTCCTTCCATACTCCCACCCTTATAGTTCCTACTTCAATACAATGCTATTAGATTGACTATATTTCAAACCACAGTTAGAATGTAGTATAATTACACACAAATAGAGTTGTAATAATGAATCTTATGAAAAGGAGCATTTTATGAATAAAACTGCCAAATTAGCGGGAATTTTCGCCATTATGGCGTTGATAGGACTTTGCTTTTGGGCTTGTGAGGAGCCGAAAAATGATCCTATTTCCAATGAGCTTCCCGCTCTTACCGGAACTGTAAGTATTACCGGAACCGCACAGGCGGGAAAAATGCTTACTGCGAATGTAAGCGCTTTAGGCGGAAGCGGGACTATAAGCTTTCAATGGGAACGTGATTATAGTACAGTCATTGGCAGCGACGACAGTACATACATGATTCAAGACGACGACATTGGTTCTGTCATAACCGTAACTGTAACACGATCTGAAAATGCAGGGAGCATTACAAGCGATCCTACTGATTATGTAATTCCCAGCGATTTACCGGCTCTTACAGGAACTGTAAGTATTATCGGTATCGCTGAAGTAGGAGAAACGCTCACCGTAGACATTAGCAATCTTGGCGGAGACGGATGGGTTGATTATTATTGGAAAAGCCATGGACATATTGTTAGTTACAATGATTACTATACTGTGGAAGAATACGATATTGGCTCAACTATTACCGTAACCGTAACACGATCTGAAAATGCAGGGAGCATTACAAGTACGCCGACTGATATTGTCAGAACACCCGGATTGACATTCACATTAATAAATAACGGAACGGCGTACTCTGTTTCTAAAGGTACAGCAACAGGCGAACTGGTTGCAATCCCGGCTATAAATAATGGTTTGCCTGTAACAGAAATTGCAGACTCAGGGTTTATAGAATATTCAAATTTAACAAACGTCATTATACCAAATGGTATAACAAAAATAGGCAACTATGCATTTTTCCATTGCAGTAAGCTAACAAGCATTGTAATTCCTTCTGGCATTACAAACATCGGTAATTTTGCGTTCTCTGATTGCAGCAGTTTAACCACAGTTTATTTTGGCGGAAGCAGCAGCACAGAATGGTCGGCAATAACAATGGGTTCGAATAATACTCAGCTTACAAATGTAACTCGTTATTATTATTCGTCAACATTTCAAGGGACTCATGATACTCATTGGCGTTTTGTAGATGGATATCCTACTGTTTGGAATGTTTTATCTTTTGAATTAATAAATAGTGATACAGCATATTCTGTTTCTAGAGGAGGATCAGATTATGCAGAGTTTATTGTTATACCTTCCAGCTATAATAGTCTTCCTGTAATTGAAATTAAGAGTAGAGGATTCTATAATTGCGACTTTACGGACATCACAATACCAAACAGTGTAACGAAAATTGGTGAAAGAGCTTTTTCCAATTGCTATCAATTAACGAGTATAATAATTCCCGATAGCGTAACGAGTATTGGCGAAGAAGCTTTCTCTAATTGCTCAGGTTTAATGAGTATAACGATACCTGACAGCGTAACGAGTATTGGCAATCATGCGTTCTATGATTGCAGTGGTTTAACAGAAATCACGATACCCGACAGCGTAACGAGTATTGGTTTTGGTGCGTTCCGGGGTTGCGAAGGTTTAACAAGTATTACAGTGCCATTTGTAGGTAATACATTAGAAGTAACTGATCGGTCCTATATCGGATATATTTTTGGTGCGGTAAATGGTGGCGATAACAATAAACTTTGTGTTCCTTCATCATTAAAAACCGTGATCATAACTGGTGGCAGTAAAATTATTTATAGTGCGTTCCGGGGTTGCGAAGGTTTATCAAGTATTACAATACCAAACAGCGTAACGAGTATACATACTGAGGCGTTCACGGATTGCACCGGATTAACAAGCATCACGATACCTTCCAGCGTGACTTTAATTGAAGGATACGCATTCCTTAATACAGGGATATGGAACAATACACCTAACAATAGTATCGTATATGCAGATAAGTGGGTGATTGGTTATAAAGGTACTATCAATGGTGATTTAACATTAAATCTAGATACCGTTGGTATCGGTACTGATGCGTTCTCTTCTTGTACAGGTTTAACAAGTATCACGATACCAAACAGTGTAACAAGTATTGGATTAAGAGCATTCAGGAATTGCATAGGTTTGAAGAATATCACTGTGGATTCAACAAATACAAATTATACAAGTCTTAATGGGGTATTGTATAATAAATCAATGGCACAATTAATAGCTTCCCCTACAGGTATTAGCGGAAACTTTTCAATACCTAACAGTGTAACGAGTATTGATGAGTATGCGTTCTATTATTGTACAGGTTTAACAAGTATCACGATACCTAACAGCGTAACGAGTATTGGTTCTAATGCGTTCAGTGAATGCAGAAGCTTAACAAGTGTTACGATACCTGACAGCGTAACAAGTATTGGGAGTGTTGCGTTCCGGTTTTGTCATGGTTTGACAAGTATAACGATAGGCAACGGTGTTACAAGTATTGGTAATAGTGCGTTCTATGGTTGCACAGGTTTAACGAATATCACGATACCTAGTAGCGTGACGAGTATTGGCGGCGAAGCGTTCGTAGGTTGCACTGGTTTAACGAGTATCACACTTGGTACAATTACATCGGCGAATTTTAGTGTCAATACCCCATTCCCAGGAAATTTACGCGATGTTTATTTTGCCGCAGGCGGCGGCGCGGGTACGTATGTTACATCTAATCCTGGATATTATGATGCGGTGTGGGTGAAAGAGTGAAAATAGCTTATGTTATTGGCTGATAAAATTTAAATTCTAAAGGAGAATATTTTTATGAATATGCAATTATTAATCGGTGATTCTGGTTTAATCACAAGCGGTGCAACAATTGCAACATTGGTTTATGCTACTCTGTCGTTTTTACATGCTCACGAACGGCAAAAAAAACAATCGACAATTGAATTTTACGATAAAATAAGCGCTGGTGCGGGAAGTTCACTTAGACAAGCAATTAGTGAACTTTTAGATGAGTATCCAATTGAACTTTCTTATAAAACTATTTCACCAAATGATCCAAAATGGATAAGAGATCACAATTTACAAACAAAACTTTTACGTTATTGCAGATATATGGAACGCCTTGCTGTTGGCATTAAAATAAAAGTATATGATGAAAAAACTTTTTATAGCATTGCTGGTTTGCCAACAATACTATTATACAGACAAATTGAGAAGTTACTTGATACAGTAGATCCTTCCAATAAAGATGATAAATTTTCTTCAGAATATAGAATTTTATGTGAAAAATTATCAATAAGATATTACTCAAAAAAATTGAAAGAAAAATAAGAGTGTTCTCAATCAGCGGCTGTTTCAATTAAGAAAAAACCTGGAACAACAGGTACGTGATAATAGCAAGAAATCAATCAATGCGTGAATCTCTTTTCCTAAATTTTCTTTGTTCGTGAGGTTCGAGTGGTTCGTGGTTAAATTCTTCTTATTTTTACGTGCGATCTCTTTGCCTTGGTATAAAACAATAATAAAAATGTTGATATTACAATTTCAGTTCTTTATGAAAATATTTTAATGTAGAATAACGGCAAAGTGAAGAAACTGGAAGTGCTTTATTATTCTGACGGCGTTGAATTTCTTTTTTATATAATTTTACATAAGATGAAAACTGCTTTTTTATTAAATATTCTTTCTTTTTTAAAACATTAAATTCATGCTGACGTATAGTTACAGGAGAAGGGTCTATATATTTATCAGTATCAGTAATTACAATTGACTTGGAATAATCAAGACCGCTTCTTTGGTTTTTAGAACTATCAGCGATATAACAATATTGGTGGGTTATATGAGAACGAAGCGGAATGGCATAAGTGAGATTGTCTATTTCAAGTAGTAATACATAATACGGTCTTTCATTCTTTGCGAGGATTTCCTCACAATTTTTATACTGGGTATAGAATGCTTTGCTTAAACGATGAAATACCATAATTACCCATAAAAATACCCCCAAAAAGGGGGTTAAAATAAGGCTTTCTTTTGATTAACGTGATTGCGCCTTACAATCACTTCACCGATTGAACTTT
>Ga0209755_10000561_pt1 | contig 66561 bp, 67 predicted proteins | sample TergutCo191P1_FD_187301 | JGI IMG/M metagenome (GOLD analysis project Ga0209755, IMG submission 187301) | Cornitermes sp. P1 segment gut microbial communities from Petit-Saut dam, French Guiana - Co191P1 (SPAdes) (version 2) | ecosystem: Host-associated > Arthropoda: Insects > Digestive system...
TTTCCACTAGTCATTTCCTGAAAAATCTTAATAAACTTTCAAGATTTTTGTTGCCAGATTCAGAAATGTGGGCTTACAATTAAGTGGAATAAACAAACGTTCCTTTAAAACAGGCTCTCGTTGAGGGGTTTATAGGAGCAGAGAAACAAACCAAAGAGGAGAGAGTTTATGAAAAGATTTCTAATCGTTTTAGCGGCGATCATGGCGATTTTCGCCATTGCCGGGTGTAACAACGGGACTACCGGAGGAGGAGGCAACAATAACAATAACAACAACAACAACAACAACAACAACAACAATAACAACAACAACAACACCTATGTTCCTGATTGGAATTATTTAGTAGTCAGCGGAAGAACAGCGAATTGGAACGGCGTTGATATAAAAGCCGGTAAAGCAGGCGCATCTTCGCTTGCAAACTGGACTGCCGACAAAGCGCATACAATTACTGTTATTTCTGATGTTGCATCAGTTATATTTTCAATGACTGATAGTCCATATACGGCTTATAGCCCTGCTGCAGAAGTTCAGGATAACGGAACATATAAATTGGAACGTTCATTTACTTGGGCAGAAATTTCTAACTCTGCGCAAAACATCAGAATTCAGGCTGCTGCAAGCGTTGCATTATTCACAATATATGAAATCATTGTAAAAGACGCTGATGACGATATAAAATATCAGTTATCTGAAGATTCTGCAATTCAAAGTTTTGAAGAAGGCGACCCGCAGCCGATTGTAGAAGGCGGCACAGGAACAACATGGCTTACGGCAGCTCTTGGAGGCAGCGCCGCTAGTGATCCCAAGATAATTGTCACTATACCAGGTGCGTTTATTGAAGTAACCGGAATTAACGGAGTACCTTCTACCGGCTTTACAGGTACAACTATCACCTTGCCAACAACAGCTTCTCCCGGTAATGCAAATAATACTGCTGTTACATGGTCATTAACGAGTGCAGGCGGAACCGGAGCGACACTTGTCGATGGGAATAAATTACAAACAATTACAACTGCAGGAACAATTCAAATTAAAGGAACTGTTGTAGACGGTAAAGCAAACGGCGACTACACACAAGATTTTAGCATTGTGATTTCAGCAGCACCATCGGAATTAGAAGTATGGATACCATTTAAAGAAGGCTTTGCAGCTTTAGCAGCATTTGAAACTAATGCGGAATATCTACCGGGTGGCAGTGGAGTCCAAAAAACCAATAATGTTACTTCTTGGAGTGTTTCAAGTGGAACGCTTGGAGTAGAAGTAAATATTGCAAATGATTATCAAGGTATAAATATTCAAACAGGTGCTGGAACAAATGCAGGCGGAACTAATTATAATACTCATGGTGATTCATTTAAACCGGAAGGTGGAAAACAGTATAAGATATATGTTAAGGCTTCTGGTGAAAGCGGTGCAGTGCTTCGTATTCAAGGTAATGCAAATTATGTTGGATGTACAGATATTAACCTTACAGCTACACCGACTGAATATGAGCATACATGGACACAAGGTACTGCTGACGGTGGTGGTGGTAACCTACAGTTAAATAATAATACGTCCAAGAAAGGATTTACCATTCACAGCATGTATATTGTTGAGCTCTAACAGAATACACATTGGGTTTAAACCGGACTTCCATTGGGGGTCCGGTTTTTTTGCAACAACTGACAGCATCTGCCAGCGAGCGGGGGCGAAAGCCTCCGCTTTTTTTTTGTGGGGATGGGGAAAGTAAGTATATATCGTTTACAGTTGATAATATGACTGACACGGTGACCGGCGCTAAGGAGGCAGGTGAAGGTTGGAGTGTTTGTTGACTTGCGATTAGATTAGATTATATTATAATTGATCATGGAGCTTGGATAATGCATATAATTATTGAATTTTCTAAATCCGCGTTTAAGCATAAAATCAGCGAAGAGGATATTCGTCATGCTATGCTTAATCCTGTATATGACGAAATTCAAGATTCTGGTGATGACAAACACTTGTTAATAGGGTTTGATAGGAATATGAATTTGCTGGAAATTGTGTATAATATAATTGATGAACAAACATTCAAAGTTTTTCATGCAATGGAATGTCAAAAGTTTTACTACAAACTTTTAGGGAGGTAAAGATGCCGGATTTAACAGAAGAAGAATATAACGCTCTTGACGAACTATGGACAAACAGTCCGCCGAAAGTAACAGGCGATGGTAAAAACGGCTTTTTTATGAAACATAAGAATGAAATTGTTATTTTGGATAATTTTTCCGCTACATGGCTTCGGCTTAAATCAGAAAAGACACAAAAATCTATCACAGAAATAATTGCAGAATTAATAAGAGAAAAGGTCGCTGTTTAAAGTTATTCTTTAAAGCGCAGATCTAGTTTTACAGGCTTTGATGTTTTTGCTCCCGCTTTTTTTGAGCTGTCTGCAATGGCAGCATTGAAAACAACGCTGCCGCTTAATTTGTTCAATTATTTTCCATATCTGCAATTGTTTCCAGAAACTGTTTTGGCGTTAATGCTTTTATCGGACTTAATGAAAAATCTTTATTGTTTCTGGTTATAATATAGTCAACGCATAAATTTTCTCCGACTATGCACTGAACCGAATCTTCAAAATCTTCCCAATCCATGTCCAGCGCTTTGTAAATATCCTTGTCAGTAACTGAAGCCGGATTTATTACTTTTAACAGCCGCTTAACAGAATTTTTTGCAAAAGGCTTCCCGTTTTCTTTTTGCGTTAAATAAAAAACATCTGTTACTGAGGATACAGATATGTAACTTTTAATTAATTTATGTTTGGACAAACTGAAAATTAACGCCGCTTCGGTATACCACGGCTGGCGGTTTAATAAAATATCCAGAACAACATTGGTATCAAGCAATACGGTCATATTTCATTAACCTTTCTGACCGGACTTCTTCATCACTCATATCGGTATGTAAAATACCCGTTAAAAAACCTAGTTCATCATCCTGCAAAAAATCATCAATCATTGATTTTGTTAAACGAATTTTTCCCTGACTTTTGCTTTTTATGGAACTATCAAGCGGCGTTAAAACAAGTTCCAGCTTAGCCCTTCCGACAGGAAACTCAGGCGGTAAGTTCAAAAGAACTTTATGGTCAGGGGCAACTGTTACTGTTTGTTCCATTGTCATCATGTATAAATAATACCACAAACCAAGACCTGATTCAACGCGCAAATTTCTCTCCTGAACAAGCAAAAAAAATCGCCATAAACAAATGTTCCTTTAAAACAGGCTCTCGTTGAGGGGTTTATTGGAGCGGAAAAACAAACCAAATGAGGAGAGAATTTATGAAAAAATTTCTAATCGTTCTTGTGGCGATTTTAGCCATTGCCGAGGGAAAGCCCTGTGATTTTTAAGTCAAGGACTAACTGTTCTCCCTTATTATAATGGGATTTACAGCCAGCAATATATAAAATATCTTTTTCAATTTTATAAACAATACGATGCTCCTCTGTAATACGGCGACCAAGAAACCAGATAGATTTCCTTTTAACGGTTCAGGCTTACCAGTACCTGTAAAAGGAGTTCTGATAATCTTTTTAATAAGACTGCTTATTTTTATAAATATTTTTTTATTAACGATTGCCCATTGCTGATAATCATCAAAGGCAGATTTTTGGAATTGAATTTCCATGATTATAAACTTTCTAAAGAAACGGAAACGAGATTTTTTCGATTATTAATATCTTCGATAGCAGCAAACAGTTGTGAGTCTTTCATGAGGTATTCAGTCTCATCTTGTGCTTCTTGAACAACAATTTCGACTTTTTTACCAGGATAGGTCTGCTGTAAAGCCGTTATAAATTGAGAGGTAAGATCATCCGTATTTAATGTATATTTTGAATACATAATTATAAATACAAGAAGTAAGTTAAAATATCAAGTTCATTTAAAAAAGCCTGACCTTGTGCGGGGCAGGCATCGGAGAGTTGGGTTGGGCGGTTTTAACGTATTTTCTTTTCATACTCATCTTGAAAACATCGCCGCCCAAATCGGCGTCGGCGTTATCTTTTTCCAATAATAACCAGAAATGGTTTTTTATCAATATCTTAAATACCATGTTAGTATAATTGATAGCTGCTAATGTAATTGGGGAGGCAGCAGGTATCGGTTTTTTATTAGTAAAAGAAAACTTTATTAACTGGATAAAGAAGCAATTTATTGATATAGTTATAACAAGATGAAACTTTTTCATGGCAGTAATGCAGCTGTAAATATTCCAAATCTTTCTTTCTCAAGAAAAAGCCTGGATTTTGGCGCGGGTTTTTACACTACCGCAAATAAAGACCAGGCTGCCGCATTTGCCGAGAAAGTAATGATTAGAAAAAAGCAAAATAGTAAAACAGTAAGCGTATACAACTTTGATACTGAAAAAGCTGAAGCAAGTTTAAATATATTAAAATTCACCGCTCCCGAAAAATTATGGCTTGATTTTATTCATCAAAATAGACGCGGCGTATACAACGGCAAAACCTATGATTTAATAATCGGACCAGTAGCAAATGATGATGTATATGCTACATTGATTGTCTATGAGCAGGGAATATTGAATGTTGAACAAACGCTTAATGCCTTAAAAATGAAAGACCTTTATAATCAATATGTCTTTAAAACTGAAAAAGCGCTGCCTTTTCTGGAGTTTGATGGTTCTTTTTGCCCGGGAGAAGCATTATGACAAATGAAAAATTATCCGCGCTTTTGGCTGTTATGAACCCCTCAATTATTCAATTAATAATTGATAACAGAAAACTAACGAACATAGAAGCAACAAATATATTTTACAAATCGTTGTTATATGCTATGCTTGAAAACGAATCAAGCAAACTATGGCATTTAAGTCCTATAACCTTGTATGAATTACTGGAAGAAGAACTGAATACCGGAAATATAAATTACCCGGAGGAAGCATAAACCATGGATAATAAAACAAAATTCTTAATATACTGCATAGAAATATACAAAACAGCGTATAAACTTAACGGCAGTCAAGTCATGCAATTATTTAATCAGAATGGAATTAGTGAATATATACTGAATTGTTATGACGCCTTACACACAACAGGACCTGAATACATCATTGAAGACATTAACGAACTAATTAACGAGAAAACAGCCTAATGCAGTTAAGCATTTCATGGTTTTCCCACGCTCTCCCAACAAAAAAAAGCGGGGACTTTCGCCCCCGCTTTTTTAAACTGAGTTTAGAAATTACTGAAATTTAACATTAATTGGCGCTACAGAACCGCTTGCAATCATAACATCATATATTTGATATTTTGTACTTGCTGACGGCGAACCACCAGAAGAATTAGCATGGAAAATAATTGCAAAGTGAATTGTTTGCTTGCCTGCTAAAGCAGTTTTAATTTCATCACTAAAAGTCCATGAGAACGCTTTTTCTGTTAATCCGTTATAACCTGTAGCATTTGCTGGCGCGACCAGTTTATCTACATCTGAACCCCCTGCTTCCCAGTTTATAGCGCCGCTGAATGCTCCTTCTTGTGCCACCACCGCAAAGTTTTTCCAGCCAAGATCGCCTTCTATTCCAAGGAAGTGTAAACTAATACCTGTAAAATCGGCAATAGTTTTTCCGGATCCAAAGTCAATTTGAAATTGTGTGTATGAGTTCTGATAACCCGAGGTTTTTGTAAATTCAACTCCGCCTCCGGATTTAATTATAGTTCCTGTACCGCCTACGTAAAGCGATGTAACCGTCATATTAACAGCCGCTGGCATTACAGTAAGTGTTCCGGCTTCATAACTTCCGGCGTTAAATTTACCGGCTGCAGCTATATCAAAAGTTACTTTATATGTTCCTGCTGCCTGAGGCACTGTTGTACTTTTTGCGTATACTGTCGGAGCAATTCCTTCATAATGAACTGTTATTGCGCCTTCGCTGAAACCCTCTTTCGCTGTAATTGTCCAACCTTCAACACTTCCCTCAAATTGCGCTGTTAACCCTTCGTTTTCAATATCGAAATCAGCCAGAATCATATCTATTATTTCCGCGCCTCTCATTCCTTCGATATGGATGTTGTCTATTGTAGCTACAATACCGGCTACAGACCTCATTTCAAAACGCAAACCTGAAGGGCTGCCGCTTCTTAATGCGGAAACGTCCGCGTCTGCAAGGACTACTTCTATTTTGAATTCCCCTGTTGAGGTAATTTTTGTATCTGTCCCTCCGATTGTGGCGTTTTCAGAGCCTACGCTTTTATTTAGCTGCACCCTGTTTCCGGCAGGCAGTGTGTCAATGGTACCTTCAATAATTATTTTATCACCCGTTTTAAAAAGGAATTTTGAGTAAGGCAGATCGATACCATCGCCCCATGTCGCCGCGTTTGTAATTTTTAAGGATACCGCTTGCTCACCGGGTCCTTCAACAATTTCAAGAGAAGGACTTCCCGCAGCCACCAACGGAATATTTGCCGGACCTCCTTCCGGACCATAAAAAGCGTTATTTGTAATAGTACCTAACGAAAGGGCTTGAACGAACTCATCTGTCGCCAGATCGAAGAGGACAACTAATTCTTGGGCGCCGCCGCCTGGGGTATTGCCTCCTGGAGTATTGCCGCCACCGCCTCCGCCTCCGCCTCCGCCTCCGGTAGTCCCGTTGTTACACCCGACAATGGCGAAAACCGCCATGATCGCCGCTAGAACGATTAGAAATCTTTTCATAAATTCTCTCCTCTTTGGTTTGTTTTCCGCTCCTAAAACCCCTCAACGAGAGCCTGTTTTAAAGGAACATTTGTTTATGGCGATTTTTTTTGCTTGTTCAGGAGAGAAATTTGCGCGTTGAATCAGGTCTTGGTTTGTGGTATTATTTATACATGATGACAATGGAACAAACAGTAACAGTTGCCCCTGACCATAAAGTTCTTTTGAACTTACCGCCTGAGTTTCCTGTCGGAAGGGCTAAGCTGGAACTTGTTTTAACGCCGCTTGATAGTTCCATAAAAAGCAAAAGTCAGGGAAAAATTCGTTTAACAAAATCAATGATTGATGATTTTTTGCAGGATGATGAACTAGGTTTTTTAACGGGTATTTTACATACCGATATGAGTGATGAAGAAGTCCGGTCAGAAAGGTTAATGAAATATGACCGTATTGCTTGATACCAATGTTGTTCTGGATATTTTATTAAACCGCCAGCCGTGGTATACCGAAGCGGCGTTAATTTTCAGTTTGTCCAAACATAAATTAATTAAAAGTTACATATCTGTATCCTCAGTAACAGATGTTTTTTATTTAACGCAAAAAGAAAACGGGAAGCCTTTTGCAAAAAATTCTGTTAAGCGGCTGTTAAAAGTAATAAATCCGGCTTCAGTTACTGACAAGGATATTTACAAAGCGCTGGACATGGATTGGGAAGATTTTGAAGATTCGGTTCAGTGCATAGTCGGAGAAAATTTATGCGTTGACTATATTATAACCAGAAACAATAAAGATTTTTCATTAAGTCCGATAAAAGCATTAACGCCAAAACAGTTTCTGGAAACAATTGCAGATATGGAAAATAATTGAACAAATTAAGCGGCAGCGTTGTTTTCAATGCTGCCATTGCAGACAGCTCAAAAAAAGCGGGAACTTTCGCCCCCGCTTTTAAAACAAATTAATACAATGTCAATCAGGGAGTCCCAAACCAAATTCCTGTAATTGTTATATCATTTGCAGCATCACTCGTTGTACCAGGTGCTACACGGATGATAATACCACCATCACTAGATACACCATTCATAGTCGTAACTTGTGATGCGTTAGGATTAAAGACTATTTCAAAATCACCTGAAGCGTCAATAATGATATTGTTTGTCAAACCAGCGGATCCACTATGGAGACGAACTGTAGATCCTGTCGTACCTTTACCGCGTACAACGAAACGATCACCATCTGATATATCAAAAGTGGAACCACCTTTTTTAAACACATCATTGGCTTTCTGCACATCTAAGCCATTGTAGTCTTGGGACATACCTGTTAATTTAAGACTTCCCGCAGATAAATTAAAATCTGTCGCTGTAGCACCGTTTGCATTCAGCCACCAGCCTAATGCAGGAGTTCCACTATTGTCACGCACAAGACCTACTTTGTACAGCCCTTCTGTTATATCAGTAGGCGCTGAAATCACAATTGAGAATACATCGCTCACCCAGGGCGCTGTTCCGTTGCTTGCGCCATTCGCTACAGTCGCTCTGACGCCGACTGTTCCTGCTGCGGTAAGAGTTCCAATTATATTATTGTTAGCGCCTGTAAGAGTCGCGCCTGTTCCTCCGGCGCTTGTAATTGCCCATGAGATCGTTTTGTGAGTTGCGGTTTCAGGACCTGCCAATAAAGGAAGCGTTACAGATCCGCCTACATTACCTGTTGTCGGCATACCGGGAACGGTTGATGTCGCGACAAAGCCCGCATTCGGATCAATTACAATCCCCTGAGGATTAGGACTGCCGCCGCCGAGCGCGCCTATAAGCCACTTTGTTTTTTTATCGCTCGCAGCCGGAGGAGTTGATTCAGTTAGAACAGCATCACCGTGATCTGCATCCTGAATATCGGGATCTGTTGAAAGCTTATACACTGCCGTACCGTCTGCGTCTACAATGGTGATTTCATAGAAATTAACCACTTGAACAGATCCGGCTATGCCTACAATTCTAATGTCGTTATTTTTTGAAATTTCCGCCCATGTAAATTCGCGGGTTATTGTAAATGTACCGTCTTCGTAAGTTGATTCAGTGCCTGTATAAGTGCTTTGAGTATCCTGCGCTTCACCAAAACCGACACCTGATGTTACTCCCGCTGCTCCTCCGAATACAGTAATAGTGTGGGCTTTATCAGCGCTGTAATTTGCAGTCAGAGTAGCACCAAAACCTAAACCGCCTCTAATGTCAATCGAGTGCCAGTTAGCCGATCTGCCTGGAATACGGATAAATTTGTGTTCAACCGGATATTCTGAAGCTTCGTTGTTGTTATTATTGTTGTTGTTGTTGTTGTTGTTGTTATTGTTGTTGTTTTTCGGTGTACTCCCGTTGTCACACCCGGCAATGGCGAAAATCGCCATGATCGCCGCTAGAACGATTAGAAATCTTCTCATAAATTCTCTCCTCTTTGGCTTGTCTTTCTGCTCCTAAAACCCTCAACGAGAGCCTGTTTTAAAGGAACGTTTGTTTATTCCACTTAATTGTAAGCCCACATTTCTGAATCTGGCAACAAAAATCTTGAAAGTTTATTAAGATTTTTCAGGAAATGACTAGTGGAAAAACCCTGTCAAAAAACCCCTAAAAACGGTTAAATATAACATTGTGAGTATTTATTCTCTCTTTTATTATCCAATTTGACAAATTCTTAAATTATGTCAAATTTAGGTTTTTACGGGATTCTTTCTGAATTAAACCTTCAGCAGGCAGAAGACTAAACGCACGGATTAAAACATGGGATTCAAACCCGGAGCTAACGAACCTTTGGTCCGGCATCTTCTCCGCGTTAATTAAAATTTTCACAAAAGTAAATTTACAGCTAACGTTGGACTTTCTTCGCTTTCTTCGTCTTTCCGACATTAAAAAAGTAAAAAAATTTTTTAATATTTATTACCATGTTTCATAATTTATTACATTGCGCATAACTCAATTAACAAAGAAAATGACAGATAACGATTTTATTGCGTTAGCGGTAAATTCATTATGCGAAAATACCGCAAAAATGAGTTGTTCGGTAACTTCAGTTATTGAGCAAGCCCAGTAAACCAAAGAGGAGAGAATTTATGAAAAGATTTCTAATCGTTTTAGCGGCGATCATGGTGATTTTCGCCATTGCCGGATGCGACAACGGAACTACCGGCGGCAAAAAAGGCGGCGGAGGCGGTGATGACAAACCGGGAGATACATCTATACCTGACTTAGTGATTGAAGGAGCAGACATTAAACTTGTAAAGATTGGAAGCACTGCGGGTCAGGAAGTTGACGGCAATAAGTATATACTTAAAACAACCGGGGGAGGCGATGTCGGCAGCGCAGGGTTCGGTTATGCTTTTTCCGAAGAAGAAGAAAAATATAAGTTTGTTAAGCTCGAAGTTAGGATTACCGAAATAGACTCCAACAGCTGCGTGGCTTTCACAATTAAATCCAGTACAACCCTGAACGACTTGGCTGGTTTTGGCGGCAATTCTGTTCCTCAATATTCAAGAAACGCTGAATTAAACGTAGGCGACACAGTCGGCGATGAAGCGAAAGCTGTGGAAATGAAGAAAGATGATGTAATAACAGACCAGTTCCTTACAAGCCTTTTTACAGGCGGGATATACTTCCAGTTCAACCATTACGCAGAATACTGGAAACCGGGTGTACCGCCTCTTCCGCATCAGGACGCCGGAATACACGCAAAACTTAAGGGCAACCAGGACTTCACAATTGAAGTAACAAAAATTACCTTCACAAACGGCGGATCAGGATCGCCTGACATCGAACTGACAGCGGATCATTTTACTGTCGGCAATTCAAAACAGTACCTGGACCAGGGAGCTGTTACAGCAGTAACAGTTACTGCAAACGGCGGAATTGACGTTGGTGCAATTTCTATTTTTTATGGAACAGCCTATGCAACAGCAGTACCGCAGACTGTAGGAACCCACAAAGTATTTATTGACGCTGCCGGAGCTGCGGGTTACAAACCAGCGGTCAAATTGGAAGTCGGTAATCTTGAGATCGAAGCAACTTCTCCGTTATATGCTTATGAACTTAACATGGAAAATATTCTTCCTGCGGGAAATGACGGTGACGCTCTTTCCGCGTCAGATGTCGCGCCGCTGGGTTTTAGAGGGCTTGATGGCGGCGGCGGTAATGGTACAGCAGTATTGTCAATAGAAGGCGGCAAACGCGGAATCAAGTTAAATCTTGTAAATGTTGGCTGGGATGCTCTTACAATTCCTGTTGCGGCGGTAGGAAGTTTTGCAGAAGGCGATGAAATAACTGTAACCGGAAAACTTGCGGTAAGCGGAGACACATCAGGCGCTGAAGTAATGATTAATATTGGAGGCTGGGGTCCAGTCGGCGGAAACGCGAAAGTCAATGACGGTGATGATTTCGAAAGATCAGGCGAATTAGATGCGACCCAGGCTGCAAATGCTGCTACTGCGGGGTTTATACAAATAAGAGGCAACAACCTTGGCGGCGGTACAGCAAGCGTAATAATTTACACAATTACTTATAAGAAATAGGGTGGTAAGAATATTGTTATCCCTAATCCGGTATTATGACGCATACTATGTTAACAGCATTAAGGTTACACGACCGTAACAACCGGATTTAATTTTAAAAGCGGGGGCGGAAGCCCTCGTTTTTTTTGATTTATGAATGATTTTCAAATAATCATATTTCATTAAAAAATCATCAATCATTGATTTTGTTAAACGAATTTTTCCCTGACTTTTGCTTAAAATAATACCACAAACCAGCGCCTGATTCAACGCGCAAATCTCTCTCCTGAACAGACAAAAAAAGCCGCCATAAACAAACGTTCCTTTAAAACAGGCTCTCGTTGAGGGGTTTATAGGAACGGAAAAACAAACCAAAGAGGAGAGAATTTATGAAAAGATTTCTAATCGTTCTAATGGCGATCATGGCGATTTTCGCCATTTTCGGGTGTAACAACGGGACTACCGGAGGCGGAGGCGGCGGCAATACTCCAGGAGGTAATACCCCAGGCGGAAATACTCCCGGCAATACCCCGTCAGGAGACTTGGTAATCGATGATGCGGATGAAATCGGCGCTTTGTTGGCAGCCGCAAACTGGGGCGGCAGTTTAGACCATGTTACAGCAACCAATAATGTCGCGCATTTTAATATTCCTGCAAGCGGAAGCACAGACAACAATGGGTTTAAACTTTCATTCCCTGAAGCGGCAGTTGGCGCAGGATATCTGGAACTGCAAGTTTCTTTCAAAGTAGTCGAAGTAACGACACTCGAAGCTGGTAAAAATGCGAAGATCGGGTTTAAATCAGGCTCAGGTGGACCGGATGTTACCCCTTATGATGATTTTGAACTTGTTTTTGGGACAATAGATTCCGCTTTAGATGAAGAACTAACACAGGCTTTCTCTCTTTATCAGCCCAACAAACTACCCGGCAACGCGCTTTGGTTTTCACATAATGCATACGGCGACGGCGCTAAGGCAGGATCAGCAAAACCTGTAAATTACAAGCTTGAAATAACCAAATTGGTATTCGTAGGCGGAGAAGCTGAAGCTTGCTGCGATGACTGCGAACCTGATTGTATAGAATGTAATTCAGGTGATTGTGTTAATGATTGCGGTGAAGGCGGCACATGCTGCTTACCTCCGGCTGCAGGAACATTTACAATTACGAATTTTACAGATACTGACAGAACTGGAGGTTATGGCTACGTATACGTAAGCGGTAATGAATGGAAATTACCAAACAATTACCAACAAGTCAAATTCTCAATCGGAGAGACTGTAACAGGTGAAAATTTTGAATCTGTTACAGTTGTATACACTACTGATCTTACAGCAACAGTCAGCTTCTACATGGGATCTACCCAAGATACAGCAATCGCAGGCGGTTATCAAGGTAAAATTGATTTAGCGTCCGGAGGATCGCCAAAGACAGTAAATCTCAATGCTGATACGACAATGGACGGAATTGCGTTTGAAAGTAAAAACGGCGGAGAGGTCACAATTACTATTACTTCTGTAACATTTAACGCACGAAACTAAGCTTTAGTTTTTGTTTGATTTAAAAGCGGGGGTGAATGCCTCCGCTTTTTTTTATTTGACAAAGCTTTCTATTTGGTATATACTTTAACCAGTGATCGCGTTGCAGCGGTTATAAACCAAAGTGACCGGGGGGGCCCTTAAGGGCTCCTTTTTTTGTGAGGTAGCAAGTGTCTGCAAGCAAACCTTTTTTAACCTATGAGAAGCAGATAAAAAAACTTAGAGACGAAAAGGGTCTTGAAGTCCTTAATGAAGCCCATGCGATAGATATTCTTACTCAAGTTGGTTATTTTTCGCTTATTAATGGTTATAAAATCCCTTTCAAGGATACGTCAACAGTCTATATAGCTATGATTATAAGGACTCCAAGAAAGTGCCTGAAATATTTAAATTGATAGGTGAAATCAACAGGGTTATAACTACTAATTTCAATTCAGATAATTTGAATCACTACATCACCAAACATACGAATATCCCCTTATGGGTTTTAACCCGCAAACTTACTTTTGGTAATATTTCTAAAATGCTGGATTTATTTCCCATGACACTGCAAACAAGAATCAGCAAGAATTACGTTTCTTTATCAAAAACATCTCAGTTATCGGCTATTATCAGCGTTTTAGTATTATTCAGAAACACCTGCGCTCATAATGATCGGCTTTATAACTACACATCAAATAAAGGAGAAATGCCGTCTATGCATCTCCACAGAGAACTTGGTATTTTAGGAAAAGGGAAACGCGATTTATTTGCTGTCATTATTGCTTTGCGCTATATGCTGGAAGACACACATTTTAAATTGTTCTTTAACAAACTAAACGAAATTATAACAAACCACCCTGATAACAATATCTTCCCAAAAACCGAATTAATTAAAAGCATGGGTTTCCCTCATAATTGGAGTGATGTAGCAATTTTGCCGTTACGGTGACTTTCCCAATTGTTATGACGCCTTACACACAACAGGACATGAATACATCATTGAAGATATTACCGAATTAATTAACGAAAAAACAGCCTAATGCAGTTAAGTATTTCATGGTTTTCCCACGCTCTCCCAATAAAAAAGCGGAGGCGCAGGCCTCCGCTTTTTAAATCAACTTGTTAAATCATTATCTTGTAACAGAGATGCTTGTAATATAGAAATAGTCAATCATGCCTGCAGCTTCAGTAGCAGGGTTATTATGCACACGGAGTGACAAACCTGTAGTCCATTCTGTCGGTGTCGCTGTACCCATTGTACCGGAAATTGTAAAGTTAGCTGGTGCAGCAATATGGTCACCGCCCATATTATCTTGCTGCGCACTCCAGACATTAGCCGTACTCCAACCTCCTCTAACAGTTACCGCCATTGCTCTGTCATTGCTTCCTGCAGCAGACATATTAGCACGACCTTTAATTTCTATTTGATCTCCTACGTTTAACATATTCTCGAGCATTCTAACGCCAAATGGACCGGTACCCGCTACTCTTAATACCAGCTTGTCATTATAATGAGCCCATGTGACAGTCGGAGTTTGATCACCAACAGCGAGAATATTAGTTATTGCGGTAAATGCATCACCTTCAGTTACGCTTGTAGCCGCAATAGCTGCCCAGTTAGCAGGAGCAAAACCTGTAAATGTAATGATTTCTCCAACTGTGCCTGTAAGGGCAGTCGCAGTTCCGTTTTGTCTAGCTGTATTAAAAACACCAGTCGCAGTATTTAATGCTTCAACCGCCGCATCCACCTGAGCTTGTGTTGATGCTATATTATCAAATACTTCTATGGCAGCGTCAATAGCTTCCCTATACGTTGTATGTACAGCTTGTGTCACCCACTTTCTGCTGGTAACAACATCCGCACCATTAGTTGAAACATCAGTGTTTTCAATCAAAGCTTCCGCGTTAGTAATGGCCTCCATTAGCTCGGCAGTATCTGCCATGTCAGCGGGTCTGTTACCCTCAACCAGGATTTGTGTGATTATAAAAGTGCCGGTTGTATTTCCTCTTACTCTTAAACAATCAGGACCTTCACTGGAAGTCATTTGACTTATATTTGCAGCAGTTAATTCGAACTCTTTGTCAAAAGCTTCTCCTCCTGTAGATTGCCAGTTATTCAACCAAATTGTCGTTTGCCCAAATGCAAGACCAATTTTTAAATTCCCTTCAGATATTCCTGCAATTTTTATTGTATCTTCCGGCTTGAAGTTAAAAAATGGACCATCATTTCTCATTCGAACAAAATCGAAACCGTCATAATCATTATTGGTCACAAATTTAACCGCTTTTATTCCATCTTGCTCGATTATACTTATTGTGGGGCTTCCGGCATTGTTGATTGCTGTACCGTCCCAAAAAACATTATTAGATGTAACAGGACCGACAGCAACATCTTCAAGATGTTCAGCCAAGTCAAACAATGTTGTCCATACAAGTGTTGTTCCGCCACCGCCGCCACCGCCGCCACCGCCGCCACCGCCGCCACCGCCGCCACCGCCGCCACCGCCGCCACCGCCGGTAGTCCCGTTGTTACACCCGGCAATAGCGAAAATCGCCATGATCGCCGCTAAAACGATTAGAAATTTTTTCATAAACTCTCTCCTCTTTGGTTTGTTTTTCTGCTCCAATAAACCCCTCAACGAGAGCCTGTTTTAAAGGAACGTTTGTTTATGGCGGCTTTTTTTGTCTGTTCAGGAGAGAGATTTGCGCGTTGAATCAGGCGCTGGTTTGTGGTATTATTTTAATATGGACTATGTGGAACGGCTGCGTTCAATAGCCCGTTTGCGCGAGCAGTTGAATAAGAAATAAGTTGCCTATTGTATCTTTCCTTTACAATAAAATTAAACATTGCTATAATTATAACAATCACTTATTGGAGGTTTTATGGCAAAAACTGCAATTGACAAACTGGGCTGGCTGGTTGTTCTTATTTTGACAATTTTCTGTGATCCGCTGGTTCAGGGCATCAACAGGATACTCAGAGGTAAAATTATTATCGGGCTTATCTGGATTTTCACAGGCGGTATTTTCGGGATTGGCTGGATAATTGACATTATCACGATGCTGATCAAAAAAGACATCACATTCCTTGCTTAAGCAGTTCCTTCCCTATTCCTTATAAGCTGGATTTTTTTCACCGTGTGGATATACATAAAGCAACGGTAATATGATATAATATCCTTATGAAACGTATAATTATATCCTTATGTTTATGTTTTTTCGGGATGACTGTTTTTGCTCAGAATATGTCATACTATACAAACGAATATATGAGACCGGACGGCTCTTTTAGCCACCGGTTGATTATTCTGGAAACAATCCGTCAAGAAGGCATCTCAGGAATAGGCGAATTTTACCATGATGCTTTAAAATTCCTTCTGCTCAGGGCTCCTGATATAAGGGACAGAACAGAAAGAGATGCGGCGGAAAAATCAGCCATAATCCTGTGCCAGGGGCTTGGAGCTGAAAAATTCACAAATGCCGCGCCTGAACTTTGGCATACAGCCGAGGTTTTTGACGTTGTAAGGGATGCCAATGACGGAAATACCATGCAGGCAGCCCTTATCGCCCTGGGACAGGTAAACGGCAAGGATTTCCTTCCTCAAATAGTACAGCGCCTGAATAATTACAATGCGCAGACCTACAGAAATGCGGAAACCAGGCGCAGGGTGCAGATGGCAGTAATCGGGTGTATTTACGCTCTTGAATCCTTTAGAGATATTTCCGGTTACAGACCGGTATTCTTTACATCAAACGGCAGTTATGATACAAGCGTAAAACAAATAGCCCGTGACGCTCTCCCCAATATTGTCGATGATCCGGGGGAAATAATCAGCGCCATAATTATCGACGCATCAAGCGATCCAAGCGTAAAATTACTGGCATGGAATGAAATGCTCAGAACTAGGGCTCCTGATTCGTCAAAAGCGAAGGTAGCGGCGGCGGCTCTTTCCACAGGCTGGATTTATACAACATCCAACCGTAATTTTGTGGCTAATTTAAGCTCCATGAGGAAAAGCGCAATTGATACAATTCGTCAGGTAGGAGTTGCGGATAATTCTGTATATGATTTTCTGGAAAGATCATATTCAAGAAATTTTATCAGTAATTCCCCGGATTATGATGAAATTATGCTTACCCTGAATGCTCTTGCGGCTGTAGGATCCGATGAAGCTGTTGAACTTCTTATGAAATTCCTGCGTGAGCTTAATGATAGAAGGCGGATCGGTCCATGGGGTAATAAAGAAACGCAAGTTTTCCAGTGGGTTGTTTCCTGCTTAGGAGCCACAAGAACACAGTCTTCAGAAGCCAGACTCTTGCTTAACAGAATACAGCATTCAAGTGATTATACCCCGCGGGAACAAACACGCGCAGGGGATGCATTAAACATGCTTACACGCTAGATATAAATTAAAATGAGGCTGTTCCGAAACTAACAAGAGCTTTGGAACAACCTCATCTGTCTTTGATTTTTAATTGAGGAGTCAGTCTATATAGACTGATTCTAGCTATTTTTTTCTTCAGCTTTTTTTGTCGGCGCTTTTTTTGCTTTTGGTTCGCCTTTCTTTGCAGGAGCTCCTTTTTTAGTCTCCTTTGGAACTGTTTCATCTACGATAGCAGCAGTGGGAGCGTTTTTTTGAATAGATTTGATCCCGTTAAGACAAGAAGCTTTACTTTCATAAGCTTCACCCACAGCAATGATTTCACCGTTTGTGGCTAAAAGCCGGAAACGGAATTTTTTTGCTTTGTCATGAAATACAACAAATTTTGCAGCCATAAGACTCTCCTATAGATTTATTATTTACATTCTGTATCCATACAGGACTATTTGTCAAGAAAAAAATGATTTATACTTAAGTTAATGCAGTTGCTTACAGTCTCTCATCTTTATAAAAGTTTTAATCTGGAAGCCGGGTTTTTTGCCCGGTTCGGGCGTTTCATAAATGCGGTTAATGATATTTCTTTTTCAATCGGAAAAAACGAGGCGTACGGACTTGTAGGCGAATCGGGCTGCGGCAAAACAACTACTGCGCGGATGCTTGTGCGAATGTATGAAGCCGACTCAGGCCAGATTGTTTTTAACGAAGAAAACCCTGTGTCTGTCGGCTCGCTGCAAAAAGAGGCTTTGCGTCTTTATCGTGAAAAAGTCCGTTATGTTTTCCAGGACCCCGCAAGATCCCTTAATCCGCGGATGAGTATTTATGAGGTTATGGTTTCAGGATGCCGCCGCCCGTTAAGGCGCAGGGGAATAAATGAAAAAGAACTTCGCAGGAAGGCAGCCGTCATTCTTGAAGAAGCGGGGCTTCAAGCCTCTGATCTTGAAAAAAGACCTTCGGAATTTTCAGGCGGTCAGCGGCAGAGAATTTCCATAGCGCGCGCGCTTTTAATGGAGCCTGAACTGTTAATCTGCGATGAAGTAGTTTCGGCGCTTGATGTCTCCATTCAAGGACAAATATTAAACCTTTTACTGGACATACGAAAAAAAAGAAATATGTCCTTTTTATTTATCGCGCATGACTTAAAAGTAGCATGTTATTTCTGCGATAAAATCGGAGTTATGTACCGGGGAGAAATGATGGAAGAAGCTCAGGCTGAGGATTTGTACCGTGAAGCACTCCATCCGTATACGCAGCTATTATTTTCATCAGCCGCAGGAATTGACGGAAAAGCTGATTTACAACCGAATACAGGCGCTGTTTTTTCAATGCAGAAAGCGAATACAGTTTCCTGCTCTTTCGCGCAAAGATGCCCTAGGGCGTCAGAAAAATGCTTTCGGCAGCACCCTGATTTGACCGAAATAAAACCCGGACATTTCATGCGCTGTTTTAATTTTTAGGCAGAATTAAATGCTGCCTCAGTCTTTTCATCCTGTAATCCGAAGCTGGTTTACTGAAAACTTTAAAGAGCCTACCCCTGTACAGGCTGAAAGCTGGCCTCTTATTGAACGCGGCGAAAATGTCCTTGCCCTTGCTCCTACAGGCAGCGGAAAAACATTAACAGCCTTTCTTTCAGCCGTCTCGCGTTTCTGTTCATCTTCCGGAGAAAAATATGACGCGGAAAAATTATCGGTTCTTTACATATCGCCTCTTAAGGCGCTGAACGAGGACATTAAACGGAATCTTCTGGAGCCGTTAGCTGAAATAAAAATCCGTTTTGAAAAAGAAGGGCTTGTCTTCCCTCCAATCCGCGTAGAAACAAGGTCAGGCGATACTCCTCAATCGCACAGAAGGCGTTTTTACATAAAACCGCCTTCTATCCTTGCTCTTACCCCTGAAAGCCTTTCAATCCTGCTTTTAAATCCAAAAGGCAGGCAGGTTTTATCAAATGTCAAATATTTAATTATCGATGAAATTCACGCTCTGCTTGGAAACAAAAGGGGCGCTTTTCTTTCCTGTCAGATAGACAGACTCAGCGCTGTAGCCGGAGAATTTCAGCGGATAAGCCTTTCAGCCACCATCCGCAATCCGCAGACTGCCGCTGATTTTACAGGCGGATTATTATACGAAACAGACGTTACAGGCAGAGAGCAGGGAAATATAAAAAGTAAAATAAGAAAGGTAAACATTGTCGCGCCTTTTTCGGAAAAGCAAATTGATTTCAGCATTGAATTTCCCGATTTGGAAATTGAAAAGGGAGAAAAAGAGGAAAATACCGCAAGCCGTTATACTCCGTTAATAAATTATATTTTAAAACGCATTTTCGAAGGATCCAATCTGCTTGTATTTGCCGATTCGCGGCGCAGGGCGGAAAGGCTGTGTTTTTTACTGAATGAGGAAAGCGCTTCTTTTTTTGCGCGTAACGTGATTATGAATAATGATATTAAAAACGCTCAAAATGTTTTTTCAGGAACTGTCGCGTATCCTCATCACGGCTCCCTTTCCAAAGAAGTAAGACGCAGCGTGGAAAAAGGTCTTGCTGAAGGAAGACTTCCATGCGTGGTTGCAACTTCTTCTCTGGAACTTGGAATCGATATCGGCTGCGTGGATGAAGTTGTTCTTGCGGGAAGCCCTTCAAGCGTATCGCAGACGCTTCAGCGGATAGGGCGGTCAGGACACGGAGTAGGACAGACAAGCAGGGGGAAACTTTTTGCGCTTCACGGAAAAGATCTTCTGCTTGCAGCCGCTTTAAAAAGCGCAGTTGACGAGCGCGACATCGAAGAAATTCACCCTATAGAAAATCCTTTGGATATACTTGCCCAGCTTATCCTTTCCCTCTGCTCGGAAAAAGATCGGAATATTGACGAACTTTATGAAATCATTAAAAAATATTATATTTTTAAAAATTTAAATTTTGATTCTTATAACCGCGTTGTAAATATGCTTGCAGGTTTTTCGGGAGAAAAATCACGTTTAAGGGAAATAAAGCCGCGGATATGGCTTGATAAAACAGAGGGAAAAATCGGAGTTCTGGAGGGAACAACTTCCCTGCTCTACACTTCAGGCGGCGTAATTGCAAACCGCGGGCTTTATTCGCTCAGGCTTGCGGACGGCACCAAAATAGGAGAACTTGACGAGGAATTTGTCTGGGAAAGAAGGCTCGGAGACTGTTTTGATTTCGGCGCAAGGGGATGGCGTATAACAAACATAAGTTCAGAATCTGTTGATGTTGTTCCTCTTAACAACAGAACAGAGAACATTCCGTTCTGGAAGGGAGAAATACCTTTCCGAAGCGTCAATTTAACGGAAAGGCTCCTTTCAATTCTTGAAGAATATAATAAAAATAATGATGTTAAATTAAATGTTCCTGATCAGATTTACGCGGCTCTTAAAAAATTACTTGATACGCAGAGAAAATCCCAGAACGGTCTTCCTTTACCTGACAAAAATAATATTATCGTGGAAATAATAACAGGAAATGAGCTTAACAGGGACTTTTGTACTATTGTTATTCATAATTTCCGCGGCGGACAGGTAAATTATCCGCTTTCTCTTGCGCTGTCCTCTGAAATGGAGCGAATAATAAAGCTGCGTGTCGCAAGTTTCGCAGGCGATGATAATATTCTTTTTCTTCTGCCCCGGCTTGGTCTTGAAGATGCATCATTTTCGCCTGAGGAAATATTCTTAAAAGCCGTTTCCGCTCTAGAAACGCCTGACGGCGGCATTAAAAGGGGAGAAAGGCTTTTCAGAAACAGGCTTGAAAGCTCCGCCCTGTTCGGCGCAAATTTCCGCGAAGCCGCGGAGAGAAGCCTTCTTCTTCCAAAGTCGCCTTTCGGCAAACGCACTCCGCTTTGGATAATGCGCCAGAGAGCAAAACGGCTCTTTGACGCTGTCTCAAACGCAGACGGTTTTCCCGTAACTGCCGAAAGCTGGAGATGCTGTCTTTCCGATACTTTCGATATGAACGGTTTCCGCGATCTTACAGCCGCAATAAATAACGGAAGCGTTACTCTGTCATTTTTTAAAACAAATACTCCAAGCCCGTTTTCAAGAGATCTTGTCAGGGAAGAAACAAACGCATTTATGTATGAATACGATGAAAGGCAGGATCTGGCTGGTAAAACGCATAGGGCTACCCTTTCGGACAAAATAATCGAAGAAGCCGCCGGCATCTCATGCCTGCGCCCTGCGTTAAAAAAATCCGTTATTGATGAATTTACTTCAAAGCTGCGCAGGGAAATCCCGGGATGGGCTCCTGAAGACATTTTATCCTTAAACGAATGGATCAAGGAGCGTATTGCCGTTCCTTCTGATGAATGGGATATCCTCTGCTCAGTCCTTCCTGAAACGCTTATTGAGAATATTGATAAAAATAAAATAAAAACCATTACGCGGAAAAACGCTCTTGTATTTTCGGTCGTTCACCGCGACTGGGAAGAAGACTGGAAAAATGAGCCTTTAAACCTGCTTGGACAATGGCTGCGCTACGAAGGGCCTGTCTCCGTCGAACGGTTATGCGCAATTTTCGGCGCAGAAGCGGATGAAATACAGGATGCGCTGAACGCTCTTTCGGAAGTTGATGAAGCAGTATGCGATGTGGAAATCAAGGATGAAAAACTGGGATTTATCTGCGACAGGGAAAATCTCGAAATGCTCCTTCGCCTCTCAAGAAAAAAGCAGAAACCTGAAATAAAGGAACGTCCGGCATCCCTTCTTGTGCCGTTTATGGCTCTTCGCCAGGGATTGGCGGGAAATAATACGGACGAAGAAAAATCCGCAGTCAGGAAAAATCTTCATGCGTGGACATCTCCTGCAAAATTATGGGAAACGGAAATCTTCCCCGCAAGAAATTCAGCCTATGATACTGAAAAAATAAACCGTGAAATACAGGACGGACAGATTGTCTGGTACGGCTCAGGCAGGGAAAGAATTGGTTTTTGTCTTCCTGAAGATTTGGATTTAAGCCTTAACTTAAACAGAGAAAAAGAAAAAACAATTCTTTCGCCGCTTTTGTCATCGCTTTTTTTTAACCAGCACCGCGATTTTTGGGAAATAAAAAACGAACTTAACAATATCGCCGATATCAACGATACCGCCGACAGCCGCTCATGCGTTGACGCTGTATGGAAAGAAGTCTGGAACGGAAATCTTACATCTGATTCGCTTGATCCTGTAAGAAAAGGAATTGAAGCGGGTTTTAAAATCAGGGATATTGAAATTCCAGCAAACAAAGAAATAATTTATCCTTTCGGCAGACAAAGGCGGATTCCAGGAGCGTTAAAAAACCGGTGGAAAAACGGCGCGCCTGTGCAAAACAGATGGTATTCGCTCCTTATGGAGAACGATTCAACTGCCGGCGCTGACCATTGGGATGCAAGCGCTCTTGAAGAAGAAGCATTAAATCAGGATCGCGTCCGCCTTCTTTTAAAACGCTGGGGAATACTCTGCCGTCCCCTGCTTGAACGCGAAGAAGCGCAGTTTTCGTGGTCAAAATTGCTGCCTTCAATGCGCCGCATGGAACTTTCTGGCGAACTTGCGGCAGGTCGTTTTTTTTCAGGAATTAATTCGCTTCAGTTTGCGTCTAATTCAATTGCGGGTGAACTGGAAAAGGCGGAAAATTTTAACGGACTTTACTGGATGAATGCGGCGGACCCTGCAAGCCCCGCAGGTCTTGATATTGATACAGGTTACAGAACATGCGCAAGAAGCGTAAGCAACAGACTCTATTACAGGGGAAAGGATTTGATTGCTGTTTCATGCAAAAACGGAAAAGAACTTCAAATTTTCATTAAAGCCGATGATCCGGATATTGTAAAGTTAATTGAACTTTTAAAAATTCCACGCACAAGAAAAGTTCTGCCTGAAAATAAACTGCCTGTAGAAAAAATAAACGGTGTAAACGCCGCAGAAAGCGATTATGCACCGATCTTCAAAGAATACGGGTTTTTATATGACAGGGGAAAGCTTATTTTCTGGTAGTCACGCCTGCGCAAAAACCGCTTCTGTACGCGGAATATCAACGGATTTTAAAATCAGTCTTAAATTATCGTTAGGCGAAATATTTTTCTGAAGTGAAACGCCGGTTTCAAAGGCAAGAGACGGAATTATTACAGACCAGCGGTATCCCTTATTTTCCAGAGCGACGGCATCCCACACAGAATCTTTTTTACCGCTGAGAAAAACCGTAATCCAGTGATTTTTTGAAGAGCGTTCGGCATGAGCGCAGGCAATTGCCGCCGCTTCGCCTGCGCTTAAAAATGTCATAAGTTCATCCGCGGAAAGAACATTATCTCCGCGCAGAAAAAGTCTTATCTGCATATGCGCAAGAAGGTCTGTATACCTTCGCAAAGGGCTTGTAACCTGCGTATAAATATCCAGCCCAAGTCCCTGATGCCTTCCCGGTTTTGTCGATAAAACGCGAGGTCTCATGCAGCGGCGAAGATGAATAGATTCTGCAAAACCTGATTTTTTTTTATTCCTGAATAAATCAGGCGGTATTTCCGCTTCCTGGCATATATACGGAAAAGCAAGCCCTTTTCCTGCCGCCCATGTTCCAGCTCCTTCTCCTGCAATAATCATGCATTCCCTGACTATCGCGGATGAACGATGATGAACAACAGAGGTAATTTCCGGTTTTCCGTTTTCAACTGTTATATGCGCTTCCGGCAGATCAATATTTACAGCTCCCATCGCCGTACGGCGGCTGAAATTGAGAAGCGCCAAATCATCAAGAGCGCATAACGCTTCAAAATCCCCGCGCAAGGCGGACATTTCCCTGTCCGCTTCTTCATAAGTCATTCGCCGCACTTTCACAACAGACGGAAATATTTCCGTATTTATAATATTACTGTCCTTGTCAAGCGTCATTTTAAAGGTAAGAGCGTTTGATATGTTTTTTATACCCAGAGCGTACGCCGGAATGAAATCATCAGCTAACATCCTGACAGTTGTTTCAGGCAGATAAAGGGTCGCTCCCCTGTCCCGCGCTTCCTTCTCCGCAGGACTTCCAGGCTTTAAAGAACACGCAGGATCTGCTACATGCACATAGAGGATTTTTCCTGTCTCTGTTATTTCAACAGAGACAGCGTCGTCAGGATCGCAACTCCACGGGCTGTCAATTGCAAACGCTTTAAGATGACAGAGGTCTATCCTGTCTTCTAAAGGAGGTTCCAAGGGACCTGTAACCGCGCCTGAAAGGGAAAGACCGCATCTTAAGGGGTGCGGATTAACATCCTCTGTCCAGAAACCTGTTTTTAAAAGCAATGAATGCGCGTCTTCAGGGGTTTCTCCCAGATTTAATTCTCTCATTGTTCTGCTCTTTGCGGATTTGCCGAAAGCGAGGGCTTGCGCATCCTGAATAAAGCGCGCATCGTCAGCTGACATTTTATTTTCGGCTGGATTTTTAAGACAGGCTTTTAGCCTGTTAAGAAACTGCGCGCGCTCATCCGTTTCCCGCTGTTTTTCACTGCGTCTGGCTTCACCGCAGGCAATTTCATCCCTGCCCCTAAGAACAATTTCATTTGCGGAGCCTGAAAAATAAAGCCCGTCCTGAAGCAGTAAATACGCGCTGTAAGCTGAAGAAGGAGTATATTCGTTAAAAACAAAAGAAGCCAAATCCTCAAGGCTGAGCGTTTCTCCTTCGTCCGAAAATAATTCCCATGCTTCTTTAAGTGATTCTTCTGAAGGATGAATAGTATTTATTTCGGTAAAGTTTTTTACAGGTCCTGAGTGAACAAGTTCAATGTCCTTTTCACGAACCTTAACCTGAGAGCCGTCTTTGAGAGTAATGGAATATTTTTCACTTGTCTTTTCTTTTACAAGCGCAGGTTTGTTTTTATATATTACAAGAGCGTTTTCACAAATCATCCTTGTATTATAAATAAAAATCTACAAAATTACATCGCTTCTACATATACGCATTCACGAAGTTCTTTTGCATGGCTGCGGATTTTTTTTAAAGCCCTCATTTCGATTTGACGCACAGTTTCGGGAGAAATATCAAGCTTGTCGCCTATTTCCCTTAATGTATGATGTTCGCATCCGTCCAGCTGATAGCGGTAGCTTAAGATTCTTTTTTCTTTATCTTTTAATTTATCCAGAATGCGCATTGTATTATCATGGGAATATTTTTTCATTAAGTTTCGTTCAGGATTGTAGGTATAATCTTCATGTATTTCCATGGCGGAAATAGCTTCGCTGTCATTGATATTCTGCTCAAACGGAAGGGAATCTGTTGACATATTGATAATGCTGTCGACATCCTGTACGGAAATGCCAAGTTCCTTTGCAATATCGGAATTCTGCGGCTGATGCATTAAAGTCTGGCAGAGAGAATGATACGCATGTTGTATCTTTCGCAATACTTCTTCTTTTCTCTGCGGCAAACGAACAATTCTGCGCTTTTTGGAAATAAATCGGCTGATAAACTGCCTTATCCACCAGCTTGCGTATGTGCAAAAACGGACATTTTTACGGAAATCGAACTTATTGGCAGCATGAAGCAGCCCCATATTTCCTTCCTGAATAATATCCAGAATTGGAATATCCGGTATATTGTATAATCCGGCAATTTTGGCTACAAGCCTTAAATTTGAATTTACAAGTTTATGCAGAGCTTCGGTATTTCCTTCCTGAATTTGCTTTGACAAATCAAGCTCTTCTTCAAATGACAACAGAGGGAAAACCTTAATCTGCCTGAAGTATGTATCAAGCATATTATCATTGGACTTTGATACTTTTTTTTGCATGATTACCCCCAAATAATCAATTTACTAAAACTTACACTTTATATAGCAAAAACCGTGCCAAGTTCGTAAAAAATAAAAAAAAATTACGTAATTCCTTACTACATAAGGAGTTACATGAAACAGAGAAGGAAGAAGAAATCAATAAAACTGACTTTGTGTATCTTTTTTTATACAGTTATTTTATTTTTTATATAAAACGCTCAAAAAACAGGTTTCCGTGAAATTCACCATTAATAGTAAAACAGGGTAAATTATGATACAGTAAACCATGAATTACGAGATTACCTCTAAAGAAAAAAAGGGTGATATTTACTATTTTGTGAACTGGTCTCCGCTCTCCGTTGCAGATCGCTACGATATAATATCCAAAGTCCCATCGGTTGCAGGCGTTTATGAAATTTACTGGATGGACGAAAGCAAACATTTAAGATTGTTTTTCGTTGGAAAAACCCATTACGGCGGTTTAAGGAGCGAAATCCGGCGGATTACAGATCCGGAATTGTGCAAAACTGATGAAAAAGCAAGAAAAATACTCGAAGATAAAGAAATCTGGTACCGCTATTCTTCAACAAATTCCTCAAATGCCATGAATGATGTAGTTTGGTTCTTTATGCAGAATTATTTTCCTGAAAATAATTCTGAAGAACATTCAGGGCGTTATGAAAATATTTTCCTCAAAGAATCCGCGCCCGATAAGCTGATTTGGGTGCCGTAAGGTCATAAATCATGATTGAATATATAATTCCTACAAATATTGATTACAGGGTTCTAGCGCGTTCGGCTCAGAAACTTGCAGACGGCGCATTAATCGCTCTCCCTACCGATACAAGCTGGAGCATTGTATGCTCAATAAAATCATCCTCCGCAATCAAAAAATTAAGAAAACTATCAGGAGAAAGGGACGAAAGGCACTTTACTCTCCTTTGTTCTGACATCTCCCAGTTTGCGGAAGTATGCAATGTGGATAATACCCGCTTCCGTATAATCAAACGCCTTTCGCCGGGACCTTATGTTTTTATATTAAATACTTTGCCCGGAACTGAAAAAATACTGGATATCCGCCGCAACGAAGCCGGAGTGCGAATTCCTGATTATCCTGTCCCTGTCCGCCTGATAGAAACTTTGGGTCATCCGCTTTATTCAATTACCGCCAAACGAAATATGACAGGCAGCGATGAATGGGATACATCCGATGAAGAAGAAGCGGGAACCGAACTGCCTCCAATCCCTGAAGACGAACTTTTTGAAAGCGGCTGGGAACTTGAACAGATAAACGGAGTAGATTTGATTCTTGACAGCGGAGAGGAAAGAGAGCGGATTTTTTCTACAATTTTGGATATGTGTTCGGATGAAATCAAACTGCTTAGGAAAGGCGCAGGGCAATGGCCGGTATAAAAACGCGTAAATTGTAATAGCGCCTTTCCTTGTCTATTATTATTTAAAATTATTACTGCCGCAAATAAAAAAATGTTTTTTATAATATGGATGTTATATTATAATTACAGGTAAATTATGACTAAGTTAAAATGGTATAAACTGATTTTCAGAAGAAGGGCGTTAATTGTCTGTATCCTTCTTGCGCAGATTGCCATAATAATTTTTCTGATAGCAGGGACAGAAAAGTACCTGAAATATTCATACTGGGTTTTAAATATATTAAGCATTATTGTATGTATTTATGTTATTAACAAACGCGAAAAACCCGGATACAAGCTTACATGGATTTTTATAATTTTGCTGTTCCCTCTTTTCGGGGGGATTCTTTACATTTTGTTTAATTTTTGGTCAAACCCGAGAAAATTCAGAAAAAATCTGCATCGCAACATAAACGACAGCTTTAACGCTTTCTTCCTTCCAGGAAACAGGCTTGATGAATTAATAGACAGTCACAGCGAATTTAAAACCAATGCCCATTATTTGCAGGAATACGCTGGTTTTCCCGTTTACGGAAATACCATGCAGGAATATCTTCCTTCAGGAGAAGCGTTTTTTTACAAAGTGCTTGCAGAAATGAAAAAAGCGGAAAAATATATTTTTCTTGAGTTTTTTATCCTGAAAGAAGGACTAATGTTTAATTCCATTTTAAAGATACTGGAAAAAAAAGCATCAGAAGGGCTTGATATAAGAATTATGTACGACGATCTTGGATGCTTTCTTACCCTTCCGCCTGACTTTCCCAAAAAATTAAATGAAAAGGGCATTAAATGTTTTGTTTTTAATCCGTTCCGCCCGATTGTTTCGTCACTGCAGAACAACCGCGATCACAGAAAAATTATTTCAATAGACGGAAAAATAGCGTTCACAGGCGGCTTAAATCTAGCGGATGAGTATATAAATGTCGTTGAGCGTTTCGGTCACTGGAAAGACGCGGCAATAATGCTCGAAGGAGACGGCGCATGGTCTTTAACTTTGATTTTTTTGCAGATGTGGAATTTAAGCGCAAGGAACAAGGATAATTATGAGGCGTTTTATCCCTGGATAAACAATCCTCTTGAACATACAGAAAGAGGAGTCTCCGAAGGTTTTGAAAAATGGGGTTATGTGCAGCCGTACGCCGACAGCCCTCTGGATACTGAAAATGTCGGCGAACATGTTTATATACAAATTATTAACAATGCAAAAAGATATATTTATATAAATACGCCGTATCTGATTGTAGATGACAACCTGCTCTCGGCGCTTTCCCTGGCTGCGAAAAGCGGAGTTGATGTCCGCATCATTACGCCTCACCGCTGGGATAAATGGATTGTGGCGATTACATCCCGTTCATATTACCGAAGGCTCATTCAGGCAGGCGTAAAACTTTATGAATATACGTCAGGTTTTAACCACGGAAAGACATTTGTTTCCGACGATAAAATCGCTACAGTAGGAACTACGAATCTGGATTTTCGCAGCCTGTACCTTCACTTTGAATGCGGCGTTCTGCTTTATTCAAGCGAAACGATAGAGGCAATAAAAAATGATTTTCTTCAGACAATGCCGTCCTGTCAGGAAATGAGCCTTAAAAACTGCGCAAGAAACGCTTTCCAGCAGGTTATTCAGGATATTCTGCGTATTTTCGCGCCATTGATGTAAGAGTATAAATTCCACTATATTGATAAACATGGCAAATTTGTTTGACTATTTGGCGTGGAGAGGCGATCTGGATTTTATCCATGTTCCGTTAAATCCTGTTGATTTTATTATTTTTTCCCAAATAGCATACCTTCCCTTTGACGGCATTGTTCCCGGTCCTGATGAAAAAAAAGAAATCAGCCTATATCATGCCTTAAAAACTCTGAAAGAAAAGATTCAAAAAGAAAAATCAGATACAAAGCAGTTTTTTAATTTTAAGGAAGATCCGGATTTTATTAACGCTCTTGTGTCGTCAAACCGTTTCAGGAATTGCGGGCTTTTTGGGTTTGTCAACCAAATTGATACGGAAAAGGAAGTTCAATTTTCCGCTGTTTGCATAACTACAGGAGAAGATTCCTGTTCAATTATTTTCCGCGGAACAGACACTTCATTTATAGGATGGAAAGAAGATTTTAACATGGCTTTCAGGGAGATAATCCCTTCTCAGCTTGAAGCTGTAAGGTATCTTGAAAAAATGGCGCATCATGTAAAAGGGTCTCTGCGCCTTGCAGGTCACTCAAAAGGAGGAAACCTTGCGGTTTACGCTTCTTCCTTTTGCGGCAAAAATATTCAAAAACGCATAACTGATATTTACAGCAATGATGCGCCAGGATTTAACATTAAAATTGTAGCAAGCGAAGGTTTTTCTTTAATAAAAAATAAAATTCATACTTTTATTCCGCAGTCTTCTGTCGTAGGAATGATGCTGGAACGCGGAAGCGATTATACCGTGATAAAAAGTTCACAAACAGGTCTTATGCAGCATTCTCTCTATTCATGGGAAATTACATATAATAATTTAGTTTATGCGGAAAAAATCACGCGAAGCAGCCGTTTTGTCAGAGAAACAATAAGAGAATGGCTTGAAAGCCTTGATAACAAACAGCGCGAACATTTTATAGAGGCAATTTATAATATACTGAGCTCTTCGGAGGCAAAATCAATTCATGAGCTTGAAAAATCATGGTTAACATCCGCGGGACGAATAATTAAATCAATGGGAAATGTAAACGAACAAACAAGAAAAATTATTCTTAACACTTTAGCGGAATTGTTCCGTTCAGCAGGGCGAAGCATAGACACTCTGTTTATAAAGAAAAACAATGAATAAAATTTTTACTTCCCGGATAACTGCCTTAGCCGCGATTATCCTCTGTGTCTTATTCTGGGGTTTCTCATTTATTTCCACAAAAATAGCGCTCGCTGTTTTTCCGCCGATGTCGCTTGGTATGCTCAGATTTGCAATAGCTCTTGTTTTCCTGTATATGATAAAACTGAAACTTGCGCCTTCGGAAAAACTGCGCATAAAAGACATTCCCATGCTGTTTGCCGCAGGAATTACAGGCGTTACTCTCTACTTTTTCTTTGAAAACAACGGAATATCCCTTGTAAGCGCATCCGAAGCGTCAATTGCGGCAGGCTCAATTCCCGCCATCATCATGATCACGGACTACTTCCTGTTCAGATTAAAAAAGAAAAAAAAGGCTTGTGCTTTAAGCGGACAGGAGAACACGCAGCCGCAGGCTGTCAGCGCGCGCCAATGGTTCGGCTGCTTTGTTTCAATAGCAGGCGTATGGCTTGTTGCGGGAGTATCTTTCGCGATTTCAGGAAGTTTACTCGGCTATTTGTACATGACAGGCGCCGCTTTCAGCTGGGCAGCCTATTCATTTTTTACGCGTTCTCTTTTTAAAAGATGCTCCGCCATATACATTGTTTTCTGGCAGTCGGCGGCGGGTTTTATCTGCTTTATTCCGTTTTCCGCAATGGAATTAAAAAACTGGGGAGAACCAACAGCGGAAATAATGCTCAATCTGCTGTTTCTTGCTGTTTTTTGTTCGGCTATCGGACACTGGTTTTATGTTAAAGCCATGGAAAACCTGAATGTTTCTGTAGCCGGGATTTTTCTTAACATAATCCCTGTTGTTACAGTCGCCGGAGGATTCTTCGTGTTAGGCGAAAGACTGACGCTTTTCCAGTGGTTCGGCGCGGCGCTTGTTATCACAGGCGTTTATCTTGCTATGTGGAAAAAACAGGTAAATTAGCCTATAACTGAATATTTGGAGTCAGGCAGCGGCATTAACAAGGAACAGCAGCTTATCCATTCGTTCCAACAGGCTGAATCCGTAACTTCGCGCAGATTCAGCGGCGCCGGACATGGAAGTAAACCGGGAAATTGTAAAATCGCTTGTTGAGAAGGCTTTTTGTTAACTTAACGGAAAAAGCTCAATTATAATACTGTTGTTATAAAAATTATCTGGAAAATTAAATAAAACAAGTATAAAATAACCTCTAGAAGAGTCTCTTTGTAAGGAGGATTAAAATGAGAGAACTAAAAGCGGCTGTTATAGGAGCCGGAAGTACATATACGCCTGAACTTATAGAAGGTTTTATAGACAGACAGGAAAGGCTGAACTTTAACGAATTTTATTTAATGGATATCAATAAAGAAAAACTTGATATTGTCGGCGGTCTTGCACAGAGAATGCTTGTGTCAAAAGGATTTAAGGGGAAAATCGTATTAACGCAGGATTTGGACGAAGCGATTACAAAAGCCGATTATATCTTTGCACAGATACGCGTAGGCGGTTTGGCTGCCCGCATCCGTGACGAGAAGATACCGCTCAAATACGGACTTTTGGGTCAGGAAACAACAGGAGCCGGCGGCTTCATGAAAGGCATCAGGACATTGCCCGTAATGCTTGACATAGCCCGCCGTATGGAAAAACTGTGCCCTGAGGCATGGCTTGTAAACTTTTCCAATCCGTCAGGAATAATCGCGCAGGCGCTTTTAAACCACACAAATGTAAAAATGATAGGTCTTTGCAATTGCTTTATAAATATGCACGCAGAGATTGCGAAAACTGTCGGTACGAAAAATTTTGACTATAACTATCTCGGTCTTAATCACTTAAGCTGGATAACATCCGTCACTGTAAACGGCGAAGATATACTGAAACAACTTGGAAAATCAGGCGCCAAAATGAAGAATGTCCCTGATGTCGAATACGATGAAGAACTGGTTGCCGCTATACCTGCCATTCCTTCTTCTTATTTAAGCTACTATTATTTAAGGGATGAACAGATAAAGCATTGTCTTGAAGCTAAAAAAACACGAGGAGAGGTATGCGATACACTTGAAGAATCGCTTCTGAAGCAGTACAGCAATCCAGACCTTAAAATAAAACCAAAAGAGCTTGAAGAACGCGGCGGGTCTCTGTATTCAACAGCCGCAGTATCCGTAGTGGACGCAATAGAAAACGATAAAAACGAATATCATGTTGTAAATGTGAAAAACGGAAAAACCCTTCCTTTCCTCGAAGAAAGCGATGTAGTGGAACTTAAATGCCTTGTAAACGACAAAGGCGCAATCCCCGCTGCGACTGTAAAACCGGACAGCCCGTACATTATAGGTCTTATGCAGGCGGTAAAAGCTTATGAAAAATTAACTGTCAGGGCAGTTGTGAACGGAAGCAGAGCTGACGCGCTGGCAGCTCTCATGATTCACCCGCTAATCGGAGACTACAAAAAGGCAAAAGGCGTCCTTGATGAAATGTTTGAAGCTAATGCGGATTACGTGCCAAAAAATTTATTAAAAAAATCCTGAAGATAAGAGGTTTACGAATGGCTGAATATGTTATAGGCATTGATATCGGAGGCACAAAAAGCCATCTTGCGCTTTTTGATACGGATGGAAATTTTATCGATCTTGGTCATTGGGGCTGCCTTAATCATGAAGGACTGGAAGGTTCGTTCGCCCAGTTTGAAGAAGATTTTAAAAAATTTTTAGGTCAGGTTTTATCAAAAAACAAAATAACAATGAAACAGGTAGCGTATTCAGCGCTGGGAGTGGCAGGCGTTGACACAAGAGAACAGCACGGTATTGTTTCGCAAATATTAAGAAAAACAGGATTTGAAAAATTTACAATGGCAAACGACGCTTTTTTGGGGATTCCCGCAGGAAGTCAAACAGGAACAGGAATCTGCGCGATAAACGGCACAGGCTGCACCCTGGCAGGACTTAACGGGAAAGGCGATATGCTGCAAATCGGCGGCGTAGGCATAATATCCGCGGACATGGGCGGCGGCGGGTATATAAGCGAAAGGATGATCTCCGCGGTTTACTGCGAGCTATTCCGCAAGGGAGAGCCGACTGTTATGACATCCTTCCTGTTTGAAAAACTGGGCGTTACAAGCAAATACGATTATGTCGAAAAAATGTATGAAAAAATCGCGGACGGTACTTTTGACATTAACAAATGCTGCCCGCTTGTTTTTGAAGCCGTAAAACAAAATGACAATGTAGCAGCCGGCATCATGCTGGAAATAGCCGCAAGTTATGCCAACGGAATTTCATGCATGATCGAGGAACTAAAGTTCCCTCATGATGAAGAACTGCGCATCGTGCTTGCGGGTTCAGTATTTGTAAGAGGAGAACATCCCATACTTGTTGATTCTCTGAAACAAAAAATATCAAATGACAATCCCGCCATGAATATCAAATACAACCTGCTCAATGTACCCAATGTCGCGGGAGCGGTTATATGGGCGCTCAACTCGCTTAACAAAAAGAATAATTTTTACGATAAAGTCTGCGGACAGCTTCGTTCTTTGTAAAACAGCCGCAGAATAGGTCTTTTTAGAAACCAGCCCAAGTTTTGGAAAACACTAAAATCTTGTTTTCGCCTGCAATACTCATTTTTACGCTGTTTTAGCCCCTTTTTATTATATTTTACTATTGAAATACTCTTTAGTTACTTGAAGCTGCTTATGCAAAATTACTTGCCACAAATTTCCTTTTATTTCTCCTGTTCCTTTGGAAACTTTGGTAAATCGAGGCGTTCCATCTTCATTATCTTTTCTGTAAAAGTAATGGTCAGTTTTTTTGTATAAATCCCAACCGTCACGTTCGCAAAATCGTTTCAGGTCTTTCCATGACGGCATTCAATCAAGTCTCCTATCTTGTTAATATCGTTAAGTATCAGGGCTTTAAGGACGTATGGAATATGCGATTTTCCGCTGCCTCTAGACCAATAAGCGAATTCCTTATAAAAATCCTCAGAATATTCCAAAATTGCTCCTGCGAGGGTTGCTACTGCGCCGGATAAATCTGGAGCATTCTCGATTAGCCCTATTTCGTCGAGTGACAAGGTTACAGAGCCGTCATCTTCCGGTAATATTCTGGCATGATATGAATAAGCTGATAATATTTTTTCTAAAATATCCATATCGGATAAAAACAGATAATCTCTTGTTTTTTTAATAAACGCAGGTTTTTCCCTGATAACTGATTCTACAACAGAACTCCACTCATTTCTTGCCTTAGTCGCATTGATAGCCATCATATCTGTCTCCTTAAATAAAAAATAGTACACAATGTACACTTTGTCAATAATGTACATTATGAGACGCAATGGTGTTTGAGATCGTTTTTTGCCTCACCACTCACTGTTAATTGCCCTCTATCCCCTGCCTTTTACGCTGTAGGTGCGCACAGCCCTGAAAATCACTTGACAGCGCATATAATATTTTATCATCAAAAAATGATTCTGAATCGGAAATATGCGGCTTTGAAATGGGGGCGATTGATTTTATCAATAAACCTTTTTCTGCAATTCTCTGGTCAGGACAATATTTTTTTACAACAGCAAACGTAGACATTCTACACATGGATATGCTATACCTATAACATTCACTAATAATACGGTATAACTGACTGTCCTAAAAATCGGGGGAAGTCCAAATGAAAAGCTTACGAACGTCTTTTACGCTTCTGTTTTCTGGTTTGAGCCTTGCCGTAGCTCTCGGCGTAGGTTTGATACTCTTCTTTCAATATCATTTCTTTGTAGAAAGAAGCTACGATGAGGTTATTGAACATACCGCCCGCTCGATAGAAGGTCTCTTTCCCGAACTTAAAAACCCGCAGCGGATTATAGAGGAAGGAAGAGCCGGAGAACAGTCGTACTTTGACCTTGTAAGGCGGATAAACGTAATAACTGAAAATTATGGTTTTGCCTATATTTATTACGTTCAGATAAATAGAGGCTCCGTAAACTTCATTTTTGATACTGATGATATCAGCATGTTTGATGAAGGCACTGAAACAGATAAATACCTGTTAAAGCCTTACGATGAACCGCCGGATGAATTAATGGAGGCATGGAACAGCGGAAAATTAATTATAACAAAGAAGCCTTATACCGATGAATGGGGTACTTTCGTGTCCGGTTTTTTACCTGTAAGAAATGATGAAAACAGTATAGCCGGCGTTTTAGGCCTTGATCTTGACGTCACATATGTAAGGAGTCTTGAGAATAACGCAATTTATTCATTTATGATTTCTCTCGTTATAATAACAGCGCTTGCAATTTTAATATCCGTAAAAGTCGCTGCTTCAATCACAAAACCAATCATCGAAGTTTCAGTTGCGGCTAACACATTGGCTCAGATGCGCTTTGACATAAAAACATCAAAATTGAGGAAAGACGAAATTGGCGCGATGCAGTCGGCTTTATACGCAATCCGCGATACACTGCGTCAGACAATGGGAGAGATCAACGACGAACAACTGGGAAAACAATTGAACATCAGCCGTAACCTCAACAAGATCATAAATCAATCCAATGACGGGCTTAAAACGATCATCGAAGGCATGAAAGTGCTTGTCAGCAAGAGCGACGGAGAACACGCATCCGTACAGAAGACTTCTCAATCGGTGGACGGAATTACTGTCAATATTGACGCTCTCAGCAAAGCGGTCGAATCCCAGTCGGAAAGCATTAACGCATCATCAAAATTGATTGAACAAATGGTTGAGGGAATTCAAAACATAAAAGCTACGGTTCAGGAAGCCAACGAGATAACGATAATATTGGGAGAATCTTCCAAGGCAAGCAAAAAAACATTAGATCTGCTCACAAAAGACATAACCAATTTAACAGAACGATCAGCCGCGCTTGAGAATGCAAACAAAACAATTTCAGGCATCGCGGGGCAGACAAACATTCTCGCGATGAATGCCGCGATAGAAGCGGCTCATGCCGGAGAAGCGGGAAAAGGTTTTGCCGTTGTCGCCGCGGAAATCCGAAAGCTCGCAGAATCGTCAAATAAAGAATCTGAGTCGATATCCGCGGAAATAAAAAATATGACAGGAGCGATAAACGAAATAAAAAGAGTTTCGAATGACAACTCCCAAAGCATGAACAATATTTTTATTAAGTTAGCCGAAATGAGCGCTTCTTTCGCGAGCATTAAAGATATAATTGATATGCAGTCAAGAAATTCGGGGCAAATTATGGAAGCCCTGAAAAGAATCCGCAGCATGTTTGATGAAGTTAACGAAGATTCAGTTAAAATTAAAGACGACAGCGCGACAATCCTCAAATCTGTCAGCGATTTGGATTCGGCGTCAAAAGAAGTAAGCGCAAGCGTTGATGCGGCGCAGAAAGCAAGCAGGCAGATTGCGGATTCTTTTTCAATGGCAAAAAAAATTGTAGACGGAAAAATTATCATCCGTCCGGATAAAAATCAATAGGCGGAAAATATGTTTACCAGAAAAAATAAAGATGAACTAACAGATCAGCTTGCCGCATATCAGGAACGAACAGCCCCCAGATGGGGAGCGCCGCAGTTTGATTTAGATACCGGCATCAGCCTTACCGGTTACGAAGGCGAAGGTCAGCTGGGAAATGTCAGCGTTTCTGGCTGCAGCATGAAGAGCGTTACATACGTCAACATCATCCCCGACAATGTATATGAAGCAAGAATCATCCCGGGCAAAGACGATAATCTACAGCCTTTCAATCTCAAGCTCAGACTAAGCTGGACAAAATCAAGCGAAAAAGTTTTCCTCGCCGGTTTTGCGCTTGAAGGCGAGGAAGGAAAAGTCCAGCTTAAAAAATATGTAGAATTACTCAGATCCCGCGGAATTGAACCGGATTATGGAAATATGAAAAAATAAGCAAGCTATAAAGCATTTGCAATTGTTACAGGTTCCGCTTCCAACGCTTCAAATGAATAATCAAAATCATAATAATACGCTAAAGCGGCATTTTCTGTTTCTGATTTGGGATTAATTGATTCTATTATTGAATCAATTTCCGTTTCTGTTAAGGAATTAAAATTACGCAGTAAATAAATAAGCTCCGCCTCAGACAGGGATTCTATTTTTTCTATCGAAGAAATAACAGTGCTTTCAGGCAGGGAAATATACGCTTTAATCAGCAACTGAATCTGAGTTTCAGACAGTGAAGTAAATTTTTCCATTGTTGAATTACGTTCAACTTCCGGTATAGAGTACAAAGTCTTTATTAGAGCGGTAAGTTCGGCCTCAGGCAAGGAATTCAATTTTTGAAATAAAGAATAGTGTTCCGGCGATAAATTATTATTTAGACCGGCAAGGTAGTTTTGTGTCTCCGCTTCCTCCTGGGTAATTATTAAATATACAACCAGAGCAATCAACGAAATGGGAAGAAAAACAAAATCTACAACCCCGTATATAACACGGTGAAGAACCGGTTCGCTGCGCATTACGTATGATAAACAGCCTGAAAAACTGCCAGCCAGCATTACCAAAATCAAAACAACAGCGATTTTTCCTGCAATTTTGTTCATAAAAACCTCCAAATAAAACAAAAATTTGACTTTCTTATAGAAGAAACTGCGAAACTAACAAGAGTTTTGCAATTGACTTTATAATAATAAAAAAATAAAAACAATATGTCAATGGCGCTTTTTAAAATCCGGCAGGTACTATTTCCCAAGAAGCATATTTAAAAGCTTGTCTTCATCGTCCATCGCACACAGGGAGCGAAGACGCGAGAGGCTCTGCAAAAAACTGTACCTTGCCCTTATGTGATTATTACGGCTGTTAATAAAAAGAGAAGTAGCTTCGCTCAAATCGGAGACGGAATTTAATAAGAGACGGTAACGCTCCATTATATACTCAAAGTGTCTTTCCGTGTATTCAAGCGAACGGCGGGATGAAAGAACAGAACCCGCCTGGGCGAATATGTTAAAAAGAACGCTCTGCAGTTCCATTTCAAGAGAACTTTCCGCGCCGATATAATCAAGAGCCGCAGAATCGCGCGCAATCCTGCTTTTCCCAATCCTGTTGGAAATAACCCAGAAATCAACAGGTATATTTCCGCTGATTGTAACTCCGCCTGAGTTGTTTGTATTAAAACCATTGGCTGTTGAATAATTTAATCCTGTAGAAAAAACTGTCGCGCTCACAGTAGGAACAAAATCCCTCTTGGCAAGCGCAAAATTTCTTTTCGCCCTCTCATTGTTAAGCGCGGCTTTTGCAAGAGAAGGATTAGATGACGCGATAATAAACCAGAATTTATTATATAACGAAAAAGCGTCTTCATCGGAAATGCCGGAAAGATACAAAAGAGCTTCTTCGTACGCGCTAAAATCTATCTGTTCAAGCCGTACGGGAGAGGTGATGCCTGTAAGAGTCCTTAACTTTGCGGTGTTAAGGGAAAGATTACGCCGCGCCTGGTTACGCGAATTTTCCCGCGCTTCCTTGTCGGAAAGCGCTTTAAGGTAATCGCCCTGATTGATTATTCCGGTAACAGCGCGCACTTCCGCAGTAACAAGACTGAAAGCTGCCGCCTCCAGAGACGCTTCTTCGGCTTCAAGAGTCGCCTCCGCTTCCAGCGCGGCGTAATAAGCGTTATCCGCAGCGTCAAGAACATTGAAATATTCTGCAAGCGCGTCTTTACGCACGCTTTCGGTTGCGATGGAATTAATTGCTTTTTGTATTAAACCTTTTCCGCCCTGAAACAACACTTGAGTAATTGAAAAATTGGCTTCTGTTACAAATGTATCGACAGGATTTAAAAAATCCCAATTCCGCAGATAACCTGCGGAAGCTCCATATCTTGCGGATACCGAAGGCAGCATATTATAAAGCTGGTTCCTTTCATCCAGAATACTGCTTCGTATTGCAAGTTCATATCTTTCAAGTGAGCGCGAATTCGCAAGAGAAAGCATACGCGCCTGTTCAAGACTGAGCGTCTGCGGGAAAATACCTATCTTAAATATTATAAAAAAAAATGTTAAAAATAAAATTTTTTTCATGTTTACTCATTCCTCAATGCGTATATGCGGGAAACAGATTAATTTCATCGCGTTTTCTCCGCAAGAAGAGCGTGGTCTTTCTTCCATTGAACAAGATCTTTTACTGCATTACGCCTTGACTTTACAAACTGATCCGAAACCAGCTGCCCGTCCCGCAATGTTATAACTCTCTTTGTGTATACGGCAAGTTCAGGTTCGTGAGTTACCATGATAATTGTTTTGCCTCTTGCGTTTAACTGCTGAAAAAGCCCCATTATTTCCAGGGTCATTCCTGTGTCAAGATTTCCCGTAGGCTCGTCAGCCAGAATGAAAGCAGGATCATTTACCATTGCGCGCGCTATCGCAACCCGCTGCTGCTGCCCGCCTGAAAGCTGCGAGGGAAAGTGATCCATGCGTTTTCCAAGCCCGACTTCATTAAGAGCCTTAATCGCTTTTTCCCTGCGCGACATAGCCGATTGCCTGCTTTCCTTTTTATCGCGGCGGCGGTATAAAAGAGGCAGCTCCACGTTTTCAAGAGCGGTGGTACGGGACAGTAAATTGAAAGACTGAAACACAAAACCGATTTTACGGTTTCTTATAAACGCGAAAGTATCCGAATTGGAAACAGAGGTTTCAATGCCGTCAAGAGTATAAGTTCCGCCCGACGGCTTATCAAGACAGCCCAGTATGTTCATAAGCGTGGATTTTCCGGAACCGGAAGGACCCATTACAGAGACAAACTCTCCTTTTTCGGCTGAAAAATCAACTCCGCGAAGAGCTCTTACAACAATGGCAGAAGTACTGTTTTTGAATTTTGAAACCTTCCTATTTTCCATGCGGTATTCGCGTTTAATGCCCTGCATTTGTATAACCGGCAACTATCTCTCTCCCATAACAATTTTTTCAACTGCAAAGTCATCACCATAAAAACCTCAGAAAACGGCAGTTTGGTAGTTCTTTATTAATATTTTAATACATTTCATGAAAAAAGGAAAATTAATAGTAACAGAAACGCAAAAACACCAATATGGCTGAAATCATGGGCGGAAAATCCTGTCTTTTTGATGTGTAAAGCGGTTAACCTGTTTCTATACATGGGGACGTGTTACAGTTCAATAGTTTTAAATAAAAAAAGAGTATGGAAATAAAATTCGGCGAACAATAAGTTCGAAATCGCCTTTTCAAGAGGTTGTTTCAAAATTAACCTTAGTTCTGGAAAAACCTCAGCCTTCTTTGCTTTTCTTTTTAGCCTTTTTCTGCTCGCGTTTTTCTTTAAGATTCTTCTGGGGCGCTTTTTTGGTTTCTTTTTTATGCATTACATGTTCGGCCATATTATCCTCCCTTTGGGCTTTACATTAATTTAAAAATAGTATATTAATTTGATTATGTCTATAGTAGTATAGACAAAAACAGGGGGTAAAATGACCGTAGGGGAAGCAGTTACATTGCTGGAAGGGCAATTTTTTACTGGAGAGGATAAAGCGGATCTCGAGGTAGCATCTGCGTGCGGCGCGGATTTAATGAGTGACGTAATGGCTTTTGTAAAAGACAAAGTATTGCTTTTAACCGGTCTTGTTAACCCCCAGGTAATACGCACTGCGGAACTTTTGGACATTCACGCTGTAATCTTTGTCAGAGGAAAGGCTCCGGGAAGAGACATGATTGAAATGGCGGAAGAGTCCGATATAATCCTTGCGGGAACAAAACTTCCCATGTTTATATCCTGCGGAAAGCTCTATGAAGCGGGTCTTCGAACAGGCGGCACAAGACATATTTAACAGAGCTTTTCAGTTTCCTTATTTTTTTTCTTCATTTCAAAATAAAAAGACTCGTCTTTATTGTTCATTAAACATTCTGCGGGTTTCTTCTTTTGCCTGTTCAATTGCGGGTTCATAATTGTCTTTAAGAGCTTTCATATGCTGGTTGTAAAATGAGTTAAACTCCGGATCCTGAGACGGATCAATGCGGACTTCCCTTCCAAGGCGGCGTGATAATTCTTCTTCTTTCTGACGAAGTTTAGGAGCGTATTGCTGGCGGATAGCCTGATCATAATGAGCCGCTTCCTGCAGGTACTGGGCAAAAATCTGTTCCAGCTGTCCGCACAGTACAGGAAACTGTTTATTTTCAATTACAGCCTGAAGCCCTTTGCCGGTTTTCTCAAAAAATTTTTCATCTCCCTTAACGGCAGGCAGGGCGATTTTGGTGATTAATACGTCAAAAATTCCCTGTTTAAGACTCTTAAGCTGTTCCTTCGGAGATTGCTTTATCTCATTCATTAAATCTGCTTCTCCCGAAAGATAGGCATTGGCAAGTTTTTTTCCTTTCTGCTTCGCTTCAAACTGATTTATGCCTGCTTTATCGCTTTTTACTTTTTCTGTTTTTTCCAAAGCAATCTCAAGCGCGCTTTTCATGGCTCCCATTGTATAATAATCCCCTTTGTAATAAGATAATAATGAAATGCAATTTATTGAACAACCCCGCTTTAATGGAGTATGAATACAACTGGAAACTGATTTTAAATGAATTGCGCAAAATTTGAGATTATTTTAAAAAGAAGCTCAATTGCTTTTTGTCAATCTGGTCAGCAGTCTGTCTAGGCTGTCGGCGAAGGATTTTAATTCCTTTTTTCCGTAATTTGCGGTTCTTTCAATTCCCAATCCGCTGCCGGCAAGATTCACGGAAAAATTCCGAAGCGATAAAAGTTCATTAATATTGTTTTTGGTAAATACCCTCCCGCGATCATCAAGTACAAAGGCGTCTTTTTCCACAAGCCTTTTCGCTAGAGGAATATCTCTTGTTATTACAAGGTCTCCTTCATTCAGCAATTCGACAATTCTGTCATCCGCGGAATTTTCCAAAGCAGGGCAAATCTCCATCTGCGCGCAGGAAATATTTTCAGTCCCGGGAATAGGTCTATTAGCTGCAAATATAATCTTTATGTTTAATTTTCCGGCTCTGCGAAGAACAAGATCCCTTGCAATCCTGGGGCAGGAATCGGCATCTAAAAGGATTTTCATGCCTTAGCATAAGCGGCGCGGGATGCGGCGGCAAAGAGCGAATAATTACCGCTGAAGGAAACAGTTCTTTCGCATTCTTCTCCCGTAATAAAAAACGACTGACCTTTATTAAATATTAATTCGTCTGTCTGTAAACCGGAGATATGAAGCTCCCCTTCCGTAACAATGCAAATCGCGGGATATCTTATGGGAAAATTATTTTTACCGCCGCTGCCGCGCATTACCGCCAGGGAGAATTCGTCACACGGCGTTTTATAAAAAAAGAAAGGCGATTCATCAGGGGTTAAAACATCCGGGATACAGGAATTATAGTCAATAATACTTACAAATTTGGATATGTTTACATATTTTGGCGTAAGACCTCCGCGCAGTACGTTATCTGAAGCTGCCATAAGTTCTACTCCAAATCCGCTTGTGTATGAATGAAGAGTTCCAGACGGAACAAAGACAGCCTGAAAAGGAGACAGGTGTATGATATTAAGGTAAAGGGGCGATAAAACAGCAGAATCTCCCGGATAAAGCAGAGAAAAATTTTTCATCATCCGCCATTGTTCAGGCGTTATATGATCGCAATTTTTTTCTTCTGTATTTGAAATAATATTACTTATATAATCGAGTTCCATTTTTGAAAAATTATAAAGAAGACGGAAAAAAACAGCGAGCATTTTTTTTTCAAGCGTTTTAAGCAGCGGATTTATAATTTCCTTGAGCTGCGGCAGTTTTACTGACAGTTCTTCAAATGATTTAAAAATGCTCCCGCAATCCCTGAACCCCGCCATCAGCGAAAACGGAGTAATTGCGCAAATTATTTCCGGTTTGTAATTTTCATCTTTGTAATTCCTCGTTGGAGCGTTAAAAAAAAGCCCTTCTTCATTTTCGCTTTTAAAACCTTCTTCCGCCTGCTTTTTATTCGGATGAACCTGAATGGACAGCTGTTTTTTTACGGCGATTAATTTAAAAAGAAAGGGAAGTTCCCCCGCAAGTTCCGACAGATGTTTTTTTTCAGGCATATCTATATAAGACGGAGCGCCGCTGTGGGTTCCCATCCACATTTCAGCATAGGGTAAATTGCCGCTTTTGTTTCTGATATTGAGAAATTGCGGAATTATTTCCGAAGAGCCCCATTCATAATGTTTAAATTGGTTATGGATTTTATATACCTTGGTCATTGCTGCAAGTTCCTAAAACTTTTTCCAGAGTTGTTATAAGGTTCATTGTCCGTTCGCTGACTTCTATCGATTCATTTTCCAGCTGCTGTTTTATTCTGTTGATTTCATCACATAACAAAAAACCGGTTAAAACAGCTATATTTAAAGGTTCTTTTATGCCGGAAATGTTTTGCGTATTTTCAACAGCCGCCCGGTATTGGGATAAAACTTTATCAAGATAAGTTTTATCCTCATTAACGGTTATGTCAAATGAAGTTCCTAAAATATCAAGATGTAATTCATTGGCCATTAAAAAATGTCCAGTTCTCCTTCAAGGGAAAGCTCTTCGCCATCCTTGTCTTCATCTTTATCTTTTTCATGTTCCTTGATTTCAAAAAACATTTTTGAATCAGAAGCGGTTTGCTTTTCATGTCCCGGGGTTTTTTCGCGGTTTTTTTCTGCGGTTTTTTTGGCTCCTTCACGAACCGGAGGACTTTCTTTCAGGCTGTTTTCGAACGCTTCTTCAAACTGGCTGAGTCTGTCAAGAGCGGCGATTATACCGTCTTCTATACGCCCCTGATCCTCTTTAAAACGCATAACAAGAACTTCAAGTTCATCGATCCTTTTCCTGTTAGCGTCCAGTTTTGCCTGTAATCCCGCTCTCTCCGAAGCCAGGGCGGTATTTTCGGAGGTAACACGCTGTATGTACTCAATTGCTTTAGCGACTTTTATTTCCAGCTGTTGGACTTGTTCAAGGCTAATCACCAGAAGAATCTCCTTTTATTTTACTCCGGCTGAGTTAAGGTCATTTTTCTAAGCTCCGGCTGCAGCTTTTACTTTTTCTACAATTGCTTTGAAAGCGGCATTGTCTTCCGTTGCAAGCCATGCCAATGACTTACGATTTATAATGATACCCGCTTTATTAATGCCTGCGATCAGCTTTGAATAGGAAATTCCCAATTCGCGGCATGCCGCATTGATCCTGATGATCCACAATTTGCGGAAATCGGCCTTTTTATCCTTCCTGTCACGGTAAGCGTAGGACAAGGATTTTGCAAGCGCGTCCTTTGCTGTTTTGTAGTTGGTACTGCGCCTGCCCCAGTAACCTTTTGTCTGTTTCAGGATTTTTTTTCGATGATTTTTTCGTTTGGAACCGTCTATTGCTCTTGACATAATTTTCCTCTCTGCTTTTAACCGTACGGCAAAAGTTTTTTTCTGATTACAGGCACATTATCTTCAGAAAGAATACCTGCATGACGCAAGCCCCGTTTGCGCTTGGATGACTTTTTAGTCAAAATATGGCGCAGATTTTGTTTTTTATATTTAACCTTACCTGAACCGGTAAAGGAAAAACGCTTGGCTGCGCTTTTTTTAGTCTTCATCTTGGGCATATGCTACCTCTCTTTATAAGATATCCGGCGTTATCCTGCGCCTGACTATTTTTTAGGTTTTGGACTCAAGACCATGGACATAAACCTGCCTTCCATTGCCGGCTGCTTATCCATAACATACTCTCCTTCAATACGGGAAAGCACGTCTTTCATTACATCAAAACCCAGTTCCGTATGGGCAAGTTCACGTCCGCGGAAACGAATCGTCACTTTTACCTTGTTGCCATCGGATAAAAATTCCTTTATATGTTTCGATTTGAAATCAAGATCATGATCGTCAATCTTGGGCTGCATCCGGATTTCTTTAAGCTTTAAAATCTTTTGTTTTTTCTTGGAATCCCTCAGCCTTTTTTCGTTTTCAAACCTGAATTTTCCGTAATTTAAAACTTTTACTACCGGGGGAACCGCCTGCGGTGCTACTTCAACAAGGTCAAGCCCTGCTTCCCTGGCAATTTCAAGCGCTTCGGAAACAGGCATTATCCCCTTGTCTCCATCCTCCCGAATTAAACGAACTTCACGCGCCCGAATCTGCTCGTTTACACGTAAATCTTTTTCCGCCAACTGGCCTCCTCTGTTACTACTGTAAATATTTTAACAAAATTCAGTTATCTTTGTCTATAGAGACTTATCAAAATGTCAGATTTTGAGGAAAAGTCTTTTATTCTATCATGGTGCCGATGCCTTCATTGGTAAAAAGCTCAACCAGGATGGCATGAGGAAGGCGTCCGTCCAGAATATGGGCTTTTTTTACCCCTCCGGTAAGAGCCAATACGCAGCAATCCGTTTTAGGGATCATTCCCTTGCTGATAATCCCTTCTTTCCTTAAATCTTCCAGCTGAGATCTGGAAGCTGATCTAATAAGGGTTTTTTCATCGTTTATATCGCGTAAAATGCCCCGTACATCTGTCATAAGAACCAGTTTTTCAGCGCCGAGCGCGGCGGCTATTTCCGCGGCGGCTATATCGGCATTTATATTGAGGGCTTTACCTTCATCTTCTCCGGTTCCGTAAGCAACCGAGGAAATAACCGGAATAATACCGGATTCAAGAATGGAATTCAGTATTGCCGTATCTACTTTCTCTATTTTGCCGACAAGACCTAAATCCTCATTTATCCGCTTAGCTTTTAACATTCCGCCGTCAATTCCGCAAAGACCTATTGCCCTTGCGCCTTTTTTTTCAATGAGGGAGGTTATCTCCTTGTTAATCTTGCCGCAGAGAACCATTTGAACAATATCCATTGTTTCTTCGTCTGTGTAACGCAGTCCGTTTACAAAGCGGCTTTCCTTGCCAGTTTTTTTCAGCATTGCTTCTATTTCAGGACCGCCGCCGTGAACAAGCACTGTGCGTACTCCAATGCATGACATAAGAATAATATCGTCGATTACTGCTTTTTTCAGGTCTTCGCTCTGCATTGCGTTTCCGCCGTATTTAACAACTATTGTTTTATTTTGAAAATTCTGAATATAGGGGAGAGCCTGAATGAGTATTGCCGCCCTGTCATTGTTTGAAATTTCCTGTCCGTTCACGATCTGTAATCTCCGTTTATTTTAACGTAATCGTAGGTAAGATCGCATCCCCAAACAGAGGCTTTTTCGTTTCCTTCCTGCAGGTCAATTAAAATTTCAATTTCTTCTTCCGACAAAATGGATTTTGCCTTTTCTTCGGAAAAAGGAACAGATTCGCCGTTTTTGCATATAGCAAGGCTTCCCGCCCTGCTTATATAACTTACATTTGTTCTCTCAGGAGAAAAATCAGCGCCTGAGTATCCCATTGCGCATAACACCCGCCCCCAGTTGGCGTCAGCGCCGAAACAGGCGGCTTTCACAAGGTTTGATGAAGCCGCAGACTTTGCCAAAGTAACAGCCTTTTCCTCGCATACTGCGCCTGTAACGGTTACGGTAACCAGTTTTGTGGCGCCTTCGCCGTCACGCGCCGTCATGCGGGCAAGTGTTATGCAAATTTTTTCCAGCGCTGAGGAAAATATATCGTAATCACGGCTTTCCCCGGTTATTGTCTGATTTCCGACTTCGCCGTTTGCCATAATGACAACCATGTCATTGGTTGAGGTATCGCCGTCTACAGTCATGCGGTTAAAAGAATTATTTACAGCGCGGCGCAGGCATGTATCCAGTACAGAAGGAAGTATCGCCACATCGGTTGTAATAAAACAGAGCATTGTCGCCATGTCGGGATGTATCATCCCGGAGCCTTTTATCATGGCTCCGATACGCGCCGTTTTCCCGTTAATTTCTATTTCTGCGGCAATTTCTTTTTTTCTTGTGTCTGTTGTCATAATCGCTTCAAGAGCGTCCGAATGCCCCTGCCCGTCATCACGCAGGCTTGATTTTAAAGCGTCAATTTTTTCCTCTATTACATTAACAGGCAGCGGAACGCCGATAACTCCCGTAGAAGCGACCGCAACTTCGCTTTCTTTTACTGAAAGCGCTTCGGAAACAAGCTGCGCCATCCTCTGAGCCGCCTGCATTCCTGCTTGTCCTGTGCACGCATTCGCGTTTCCAGAATTCGCGATTATAGCGCGAAGTTTTCCATCTTTAATATTTTTCCGGGTTAAATCTACGGTTGCGGATCTTGCCTTGTTGCGGGTAAACACGGCTGCCGCAGAACAATTAGTTCTGGAGTAAATAAGAGCCAAATCTTTTTTAACTGATTTTTTTTTAATGCCGCAATGTATGCCGCCTGCGAAAAAACCTCCAGGCGCGCAAACTCCGCCGTTTATTTCTTTCATGTAATACTCCTAGTGTCCTGTAAAATTTCGGTTTTTACAGGGCTAAAACAGCATGGGAATTGCTTCCAAACCAGTTCTTTCATTAAATCCAAATAAAATATTCATATTCTGAACAGCTTGTCCCGCAGCTCCTTTAACCATGTTGTCAATGGCGGCGGCAACTATCAATGTAGAGCCGTTAATATCTAGATGGACGGAAATATCGCAGAAATTTGACTGTCTGACGCGGCTGGTAGCGGCAGTAAGCCCTTCAGGCAGCACTCGCACAAACGGTTCGTTTTTATAGAAATCGGCGTAAAGTTTTCTTGCTTCTCCCGCTTTTGCTTCAATTTCTTTTGAAGCGGGCATTGAAACCCGCTCAGGCGTTACGCGCCATTCACGCACCAGAGGAATATAAACGGTGCTTATAATCCCCCTGATCATGGGAGCAAGGTGCGGCGTAAAAATCACTTCAGGCGCGGGGTAATCCGAATTCCAGCCGGGAGCTTTTAACGCCATAACCGCAAAAGTCCGCTCAATTTCAGGAGAATGCCTGTGGGAAGCGATTTTATAAGGACCTGCATTTTCGGAACATTCTGCGAAATGAAATGAACGGGAAAGCTCCCTGCCGCCTCCCGATGTACCGGATACACAGTTTGCGATAATTGGTCTGTCTGCGGCAAGCCCTGATGCCAGCGCCGGAAAAGCGGCAAGAGACACGCTTGTCGGATAACAGCCTGGGTTGCCGATAATAACAGGACCTGATGAAGCAAGTTCCCTTATTTTATGCCTGTTAAGTTCAACAAGACCGTATATTGATTTTTTATGCAGTTCGGGATACTGGTATGTTTTTCCGTACCATGCGCTGTAAACATCTTCATCTTCGTCAAAACGGAAGTCCGCGGAAAGATCAATAAAGTGTTTTTTCTTTTCCATGCAGACAGCGGCGAAAGGCTCCCCGACAGCATGAGGCAGAGCGGAAAAAACAACGTCCGCAGAATCCATTACGTCTTCGGCTTTTAAAAGTTTGTAAGAGATTCTGCCTAAAAAATTTGGATAAATATCTTCGATCTGTTCTCCTTCAAAACTTACCGATGAAAGCGCCAATTTATTGACTCTGGAATGGTTTGAAAGAAGCCTTACCAATTCAGCGCCGGCATAACCGGTAGCGCCGATAATACCTGCGACCATGGTTTAATTATGCACTTTAATCCGCGCCTGTCAATTATAAAGAGCCGTTGTAACCTTGCATTCAGGCATATCTTTACTAAGAAAGATGATAAGGTTATACTTCAAAAATGATTAAACCTGTAAACAAGCTGCGCATTTTATTTGCGTCTGCAATTGTTGTAATATTTTTTTCCTGTATTTCAACAGTACATATAAGCGATGATCTCTCCCCTGCGGAACTGATACAGCGGGCTCAGGAAGCTACGGACAAAAACCGCTATAATAATGCTCTTCAGTACTATCAGGCTCTGTATGATCGCAACCGCAATAATATTGATTTAATTATCACAGCGGAATATGAAATCGCTTTTATTCATTATAAGCAAAAAAAATACCATCAAGCCCGCAGTGAACTTTCATCTTTGCTTCGTTATTACAATTCTCCGGATCAGGAATTACTTCCGCAGCAATTCAAGCGTCTTGCGGAAATAGTTATTGAGCGCATAGATGAAGCGGAAAGCTACGGACGAATCCCAAGAAGAAACCGTTAATTTTATCTGTAAACGGGAAGCCATTGTTTATGAGCTTCAAGCAGTTCATCTGTCATTGACCTTATATCATCTATAGAAAGTTCCGCCGCAGTGTGAGGATCGAGCATAGCGGCATGGTAAACGTGTTCCTTCTTTTTTGTAACCGCAGCTTCAATCGCAACCAGATGAACATTGATATGGGTCATGTTCATCGCGGCAAGCTGAACAGGCAGCCTTCCCGCATAACAGGCTCTTATTCCCGATCCGTCCACAAGACATGGCACTTCAACGCAGGCTTCTTTCGGAAGATTTTCAATGCTGCCGCCTGAGTTTAATACATTTCCTCCTATTTTATACGGAGTGTTTGTAACAATGGATTCCATTATGTAAGAGGCATATTCATGCGATCTTTTATGTTCAGGAACATCATTCATTGATAGTTTTTCATATTCTGTCTTCCAGCCTTTAATCTGTTCTATACAGCGGCGGGGATACTCATCCAGCGGAATATTGAAATCTGCAATTAAGTCCGGGTAACGATTTTTTATATAAAACGGATTATACTCGGCATTATGCTCGCTTGATTCGGTACAGTAAAACCCAAGCTTGTCAATGTAATCGTATCTTACCATATCATTGTGTTTCTGTAGAGTATTTTTCAATTTTGCCTTTTGCCTGATCTCGGGATATAAATCATTGTTGTTTTTATCGCGGATATCCAAAAGCCAGCCCATGTGGTTGATTCCTGCAATAAGTTCCCGGCGGCCTTCAAGCCTGTATTCCATATCAAGCTCTTTAAGCAGCCAATAAGAACAACCCTGTACACTGTGGCAAAGACCGACTGTTTTTACACCTGTATACCGCTGCATAAAACCTGTCAATATGGACATGGGATTTGTATAATTTAAAAGCCAAACATCAGGGCAAACCTTTTCCATTACTCTGGCAAATTGTTCCATAACAGGAATTGTCCGTAAAGCGCGCATTATTCCGCCGATACCGAGCGTATCTGCGATAGTCTGGCGAAGCCCGTATTTTTTTGGAATTTCAAAATCGGCGATTGTAGCTGGATCGTAACCGCCAACCTGAATTGCGTTTACAGCAAACGCCGCGCCTGAGAGAGCTTTTTCGAGATTTTCAATACCTGCGTAACTTTCAATTTTTGAAAAACCGCCTTTGGACTTGTTTATGGCGGACAGAATAAATTCGCTTTCCGCGAGCCTTTGCGCGTCAATATCGTAAAGGGCGATTTCGCAGCCTTTAAGCGCCTCGCCCGACATGCAATCGCCGAGCAGATTACGGGCAAAAACAGTACTGCCTGCTCCCAAAAAAGTAATTTTCAGCATGACTAACTCCTTTTATTTGATAATAACATAAAGATTCGAAACAGCATATAAAATCAATAATTCCTTAGTTTTGGAAAAGGCTCATATTGAATATATTTTAATAATCTCTGATAATATTTAACAGTTCTTTATGGAAGAATTGCAATCTACAGAAATACTTGAACGCGAAATCATGGAAGATGCAAGGAAAAAAGCCCTTCGCATCCTGAAAGCCGCCGATGACACAATTAAGTCAAAAACCGCAGAATGGGGGAAAAAAACTCAGGAAAATATTGATATTTTAAATAAAAAATACAATAAACAAAAGGAAACAGCGGCGGAGAAAATAATGGCGCGGCTTCCAATTGACAAACTGCGGCTAAAAATAGAGAAAATTGAAGATATGCTTCAATCCGCCGAAGATGACTGGTACAAAAAACTAAACCGCAGCCGTATTCTCGGATTGCTTACAAATGAACTTTCCGAGCGGATAAAATTTTACGGTGATTTCGCTAATTTAAAGCAAAAATACGCATATTATTACGGACTTAACCGTAATGAAACAGAAGAAATCCTGAAAACTGTTGATGTTACATGTGTAATGGAAGAAACCGCATCCGACAGCCGTTATCCATCAATTAAGCTGGAAACCGAAAAAGTGCGGATAACTGCTTCAATACAAAGAATTGTAGATTATTACATTCATGTAAAGCGCATTGAATTAATAGAATCCATGGTTGGCAGCGATTTTATGGAGAATGCATGAAATCGATGCAGCAGGGGCGCGTTTGCAGGATTTCAGGACCAATTATACGGGCATCCGGTTTGGGGCAGGCAGGATTATATGATCTTGTTGAAATCGGAGAGAACAGCATTATCGGGGAGATTGTCCGCATTGAAGGCGATGAAGCTGTCATACAGGTTTACGAAGATAATACCGGATTAAAAACAGGAAGCCCTGCCCTTTCCACAGGGCGCCCGCTTTCTGTCCTGCTGGGACCCGGGCTCATGGGAACAATATACGACGGTATCCAGCGCCCTCTTGATAAACTATATGAAAAAGACGGCTCTTTTATGAAACCGGGAGGGAAGGTAAACCCGCTCAATCCGGAAAAAAAATGGCGCTTTTTTCCGGAATCTGCTTTATCTGAAAAAATCGCCGCAGGAGAAAAAATTACCGCAAATCCAGGGCTGATACTCGGTTCTGTAAAAGAGACGGAAAGCATTATCTGCAAAATCATGGTACCGCCGAATACAAAAGGCGGCGATTTGATTTTTTTGAGCGGCGAAGGCGATTATACAATTTTTGATACTGCCGCAAAAACAAGCCTTGGAGAAGAAATACAATTTGTCCAGTGGTGGCCGGTTCGCCTGCCTCGTCCCATCTTTTTGCGCCTTTCTCCCGACAAACCTCTCATTACAGGCGAGCGCGTAATTGATGTGTTTTTTCCTCTGTCCAAAGGCGGAACAGCCGCAATCCCCGGAGGATTCGGCACAGGAAAAACAATGACGCAGCATGCGGTAGCCAAATGGTGCAACGCGGATGTAATAATTTATATCGGCTGCGGAGAAAGAGGCAATGAGATGACGGACGTGCTTGCGGAATTCCCGGGTCTTCTTGACCCGAGGACGGGACGAAGCCTTATGGAAAGAACGCTGCTCATTGCAAATACGTCAAATATGCCTGTAGCGGCGCGCGAAGTGTCAATTTACACAGGCGTTACCATTGCGGAATTCTACCGTGACATGGGATACCATGTCGCTATAATGGCGGATTCAACAAGCCGCTGGGCGGAAGCGTTACGCGAATTATCAGGCCGCATGGAAGAAATGCCGGCGGAAGAAGGTTTCCCCGCATACCTGCCGACAAGGCTTGCCGAATTTTATGAACGGGCGGGCATGGTACGCACGCTTTGCGGAGAAGAAGGCTCCGTTACAATAATAGGAGCGGTATCTCCTCCCGGAGGGGATTTTTCCGAGCCTGTAACCCAGCACACAAAACGCTTCATCCGCTGCTTCTGGGCGCTGGACAGGGACCTCGCAAACGCAAGGCATTATCCTGCCATAAGCTGGACAGACAGTTATTCAGAATACGCAGATGAAGTCCGTCTCTTTTGGGAACAGGTTAATCCGCTATGGACAGTTGTCAGAAAAAAGAGCATGGATCTTTTAAAACAGGAACAAAGGTTAGCTGAAATTGTAAGGCTCATCGGTCCTGACGCCCTGCCCGACGAACAAAAACTGATTCTTCTTACGGCGCAGATTATTAAAGACGGATATTTACAGCAAAATTCATTTGATGAAACTGATATGTACTGCGTCCCTGAAAAACAGGTGCGGCTGCTTGAAATTATCATGGAGTTTCACGAACGCGCTCATACCTGCATTGAGCTTGGAGCGCCCATGACAAAAATATCCGAAACAGGATTAAAGGAAAATCTGTCCCGCCTTAAAAGCACGGTAAAAAACAATTCTTTGAATGAATTTAATTCATTTGAAGCGAAAATGCGTTCTCTTCTGGATGAACTTGAGAGATCCTACAGAACAAGGAATACATTATGAGAGGCATTGAGTACAAAGGGCTGGAACGGATAGAAGGACCTGTCGTTATTGCAAAACGCTGCCGTGACGTATACTTTAACGAAATGGTCGCTGTTTATGATCGCGAGGGCAAAAAAAGGCTCGGTCGTGTGCTTGATTTAAGCGAAGACTGGGCTGCGATTCAGATTTTCGGAAACAGCACAGGGCTTTCGGCGGATGAGACCTGGGTTGAGTTTCTGGAAAGACCAATGGAACTCAGGGTCGGCACAGGGCTTTTAGGAAGGGTGTTTAATGGACTAGGAGAGCCAATCGACGGATTTGGAAACATTTTTTCATCATCATACCGCGATATAAACGGTCTTCCCATTAACCCTTTTGCCAGAACCTATCCGCGCGATTTTATTCAGACAGGAATTTCGGCAATAGACGGAATGAATACCCTAATCCGCGGACAGAAACTTCCGATATTTTCTGGCAACGGTCTTCCTCATAACCGCCTTGCCGCGCAGATAGTTCGTCAGGCGAAAATTCTTTCTTCAGATGAAGGAAAACAGGATGAACAGTTTGTTATTGTTTTCTGCGCCATGGGGGTAAAAAACGACGTAGCCCGCTTTTTTCTTGATGATTTTGAACAATCCGGCGTACTTTCAAGGGTGGTTGTTTTTCTTTCACTTGCGGACTCCCCTTCCCTTGAACGGCTTGTAGCTCCCAGATGCGCCCTTACCGCCGCTGAATATCTTGCCTACGAAAAAAACATGCACGTGCTTGTAATAATGACAGACATGACAAATTACTGCGAAGCGATGAGGGAAGTATCGTCAATCCGCGGAGAAGTGCCCAGCCGCAAGGGATATCCTGGTTATATGTATTCAGACCTTGCGTCGTTATACGAAAGAGCGGGAAAAATAAAAGATTCTTCCGGTTCCATTACGCAAATCCCTATACTTACAATGCCAAATGACGACATCAGCCATCCAATTCCGGATTTATCAGGCTACATCACAGAAGGGCAGATTGTACTCGAACGGGAGCTTTTCCAGAGGGGCATTTATCCCCCTGTAGCGGGACTTCCAAGCCTTTCTCGGCTGATGAAAGACGGAATAGGACCCGGGATGACACGGGAAGATCACAAAGACGTATCCAGCCAGCTTTTTGCAGCTTACGCAAAAGTAAAACATGTCCGAAACCTTGTGTCTATCATCGGCGAAGAAGAATTATCATCAAGCGACAGGCAGTATTTAAAATTCGGAGAAAAATTCGAGCAGATTTTCCTTGCGCAGGGCGAGTTTGAAAACCGCAATATAGGCAGCACATTGGATCTTGGCTGGGAAACGCTGTCGGAACTTCCGCACGAAGATTTACTGCGCGTCAGCAAAGATTTTATAAACAAGTATATGGCAGAAGGCAGCGGACATTAAAGCTGGTTTTTAAATGCAAAAAACAATATATTATTATTGTGAAAGAAATAAAAACTTTTTTATCAAAAATAAAAATAGAAACAGTCCCTCCTGAATTACAGGAAAAATACGACAATATTCAGCTGGATAACAGTATCAGCAGAATCAAATTGCTTACCATTATAGCGATTGCGGCAAAATTAATGGATGTTTTATACAATTTTATTGTAAACAAACGCCTGCAATTCGAAGAATTATCCGATTTATTAAATTTATTCGATTACAGCGAACTTGCGATTATTGCCTTTTTTTATCTGGCTATAGTTTTCTTTAAAAAAATAAATAAAAAAAGAATATTATGGCTGACCTGTTACTTATTTATAACTAGCTGTTTAATTTTATTTGAACTTGTCATGAATTCCGCAGAAAGACCGGCTGATCAAATTCCGTTTATTTTTTTTGTAACAATATTTTTATTTACCATTATGCCCGATTTTAAGCCGAAAATTTTCATTCCGTTTGCAATATTATACTTTTTAGTAACAGAATATGTTTTAATGCTAAAAAACAATTCCTATAATGAGCTTTACAGTCCGCAATTCCAGATTTTAAACATTTTTTTGATAATTCTGGTTACCAAATTAATGCTTTACAACAGCAGGGTCAGAACATTTGTAAATACATATAAAATAAACAATCTGAATGAAAATCTTGTCAGCGCAAATACGGAAATAAGCAAACAGAAGGAAGATTTGCGCAATTATAATGAAAATCTTGAAAAAATGGTTACGGAAAAAACCAAAACCATTATCGAGCTGAAAAACGCCGTTATGGAAACAATAGCTGAGCTTGTTGAACACCGTGACAATACGACAGGCGGACACATAACAAGGACAAGCAGGTACTTAAAAATTTTTATTGACACATTGCTTTCAAACAGGTTATACAGCGAACAAACAGCCTTCTGGGGAAAAAACAACAATGCCGAACAGCTGGTTCTGTCCGCGCAGCTCCACGATGTCGGTAAAATCGGAATACCGGACAGTATACTGCAAAAACCCGGCAAACTTGACAAAGAAGAATTTGAAATTATGAAAAGACATACCGTTCTTGGCGGTGAAATAATAAAAGAAATTCAAAAAAAGACAGGGGAAAAAGAATTTCTTGATAATGCCGGAATATTCGCCGTCTACCACCATGAAAAATGGGATGGCTCAGGTTATCCGTACGGCATAGCGGGAGAAAAAATCCCGCTGCCTGCGCGGCTCATGGCAATAATTGACGTATATGACGCCTTAATCTCGGAAAGACCTTATAAAAAAGCGTTTTCTCATGATGAAGCTATAGAAATTATAAGGGAAGGTAAAGGCTCCCATTTTGATCCTGTCCTGGCAGAATTGTTTGTCTCATTTTCGGATCAATTAAAAGAAGCGGCAGACTGATCCTGTTTGAATAGATTTGTTATATAACATCAGTAATTTTTTCTTATTCAGAATACGGAACATTATTCTCCTTTAACCATAGACAAAGTTCATTTGTTCCTTTATACAATGTATTCATTATACTAAAGAGCATTTTACCGTTTACATATACTTTTATGTAATAAATATGGCTTAAAATACCGAATAAATGAGGCGTCTCTTCCGCTTTTGTGATTTCACTGACATGAATAAATCTTTCTGCCTTAAAAGCTGAGGTTACTTTCATTGAATTTCCGCTAACCTCGACTTTAAATCTTTTCAGCCTGTAAATATAAATTCCAAAAGGAAGGGCTATGACAAGCAATACAACAAGACTTGAAAACAGAAGAACATGGATATTTTCTTTTGAAAGGTCATTATAAAAAATACTTAACAATGGACCTGCGGCAAGCACTATGATTATGATAAAAAACATTAGCCTCATCCTGAATGAATCCTCTGAAACAGTAAAACGCCTGTAAACTGGACGATCATTTTTTTCAGAAGAATCATCTTCCTCATCGGCTTGAATATCCATTGAGGGTTCTGCTGGATTTAATTCTTTCTTTATCTCCCTGTTAATTGAAAAGAGGCTTACGGCTGCAAACAAAAGACCTACGGATAAATTGAACAGCACTTCTTTAAGAACATCAGGATCATCAAGCCAGTAAATATAAAGCATGGGAATATCACTGTAGGTTGCATAATCAATTTCACCGTAATAAATTAACTGCGCGAAATCGTAGATATCATAAGCGGAATTACCGGCAGCAACTCCGATAAAAGCAGCTATGCCGACAATCCAAATCTTCGCACGTCCGGTCTTTCCGCCGAAAAATCCGTATCCCAGAACGGAGGCATATCCGATTACTAAACCAAGCCAGCCTGCAGTCCATCCGTGATAATAAAAAAAAGCCCACGGGATCGAAGCTGCCAGCGCGCAGAGCAAAGCGCCTGCTGCCCCTCTAAGGTAGTTTTTTCCTGGTTTATTTTTTTCATCCGCCAAAAGACTCATTTTTTCTCCTTAAATACCTGAGCCTGATAGAGAACAGGTAAAAATTATATTTTTACGGGTATTTCTTTTTAAATCCGCTTACCCTCGCCGATACTGTAACATTAAAAGGAGATCTCTCTCCGCGGACAAGGTAATGATAACCGATGCCGGCTATCATGGCGGCATTATCGCCGCATAATTCAAGGGGAGGAAAAATACAGCGAAGATGCGGCTGTTTTTTAAGGCAGGAGCGCAAATAGCTGTTAGCTGCAACGCCGCCGCCTGCCACAATTGTAGTAAGCCCTGTATCTTCCGCTGCGTTTAAAAGAGCGCGAAGAAGTATGTCAACGGCAGTTTTCTGAAAAGACGCCGCTATATCATCGTCTGAAGGATTATCTTTTATCCTGAACATATCAAGCTGGCTTGTTACAGCTGTTTTAAGACCGGCATAGGAAACATCGTAACGGTGATCCCCCTTGTGAAGGGAGGGCACGGGAAATTTAAAAGCGCCGCTGTCGCCATTACGTGACATTTTATCTATTACAGTTCCTCCCGGATAGCCGAAATTATAAAATTTGGCAACCTTGTCAAACGCTTCTCCCGCCGCATCGTCAATTGTAGTTCCCATAACTGTAATATCATCAAAATCTGCCGCACGGCAGATTATTGTATGTCCTCCTGAAACCAGCAGTCCCAAAAACGGATATTCAGGTCTTTGGGCGTTATCTGCCGTTGAAAGGCGCGGAGCATAAAGATGCGCCAGCATATGATCGACTGCAATAAACGGAATATTCCCAGCCCAGGAAAGTGTTTTTGCAAAGGTTAATCCTACAAGAAGCGAGCCTGAAAGACCAGGACGGTTTGTAACAGCAACAGCGTCAATATCTTTTATGTTTAAACCGGCTTTATCAAGCGATTCTTTTGTTACTGCGTATATCCATTCTATATGCTTGCGGCTTGCGATTTCAGGAACCACTCCGCTCCACGGAGCGTGAAAAGGAATTTGAGTAGCTATAACATTGGAAAGAATTTTTACACCGTCTTCTACAACCGCCGAAGAACATTCATCGCATGAAGTTTCAATGCCTAAAATTATCATTTTTCATTGATTATATCAGATACCGTCTTAATGGTAAAACCCCGGTTTCTCAAAAGCGGGAACTGTTCGGCAAGGAGAGGCGCCAATTCGGAAGACCATGTATGCCCGATCATTACCGCTTTGCCGTTTTTCTGCGCTCTTGCAAGGCCGCCTGTAATAAATTCACGCATTGCGTCTTTATTCTGTTCATTGTCGATAAAAACATCTCTTTCGGCGATCTTCATTCCCATCTGTTTTGCCAGAACGGGAACAGCAGTATCTGCGGTTGTCCTTGAGTCAAGGAAAAATAAATTGTTTTCGGCGCAAAATGCAAGGATTATTTTCATTATATTCCCGTTCATTGTAATCATTGAACCCTGATGGTTGTTGATTCCCTTTACAGGTCCGACCTCTTCAATATTGCGTCTCAATACCGCTCTTATTTCATCAGCGCTCATGTTTGAATAAATCGCGCCCGGACCCGGATTTTGCCCGCCCAATGCTTCCATCGGCTGATGAAGTATTACTTCTTTTCCGGCAGTTCTTATTCTGCGCGCCGCTTCGGCTGAATGAGGCAAACCGGGTAATACAGCAATTGTCAAAGGGCCCGAAATACGAAGGAAAGGTTCTAGCTCATGAAGATTATTGCCGGCATCGTCAATAACAAAAACAAGAACCCCTTTATCTTCAACCGGCTTTGCGGTGTTATTGGAGGATGTACCGGCGGCAGGAACAACAGGCGCAGGTTTTGAAGATGCAGCAGGCTTTTCAGAAACAGGTGCAGATTTGGATGCAAGAGGAGCCTTATGGGTTTCTGAAGAATGAGTAACAGGCGTTTGAACAGCAGGAGGCGGCGCATAAAGCGGCGCAGTAGGCGGCTCAGAAGGCGTCTTGACAGGTTCAACATCATTAATTTCATTATTTACAATTTCAACATCCGGGTCTTCATTTACTTTATGCTTTACGTTATTTTTATGGAAAACTATAATAGTAATTGAAATAAGTAAAGAAATTACAACAACAGCACAGGCTGTTATGAATGCCTTTAAGGCATCCATGCGATTTATACTGCCAGAATTTTTTCGCTTCCGGGGTGTTTTTGTAGCCGTACTCTTTTTCTGCGCCGTTTTTCTCATGCCAATTAAGGCTTTTTCAGAATTTTAATTTTTGAAAAAGCTGCCTTAGATTTTATGGAAGAATTGGCTTTAAAGTCAATTTTCCATAACTTTTCCCGAAACTAACCGATTTTTGAAAAAAGTTAATTGATTATCGGCATTTTTAAGGCAGGAAAATAAATTAGAGTTGTTCGATAAATTCAGTTATTGAACAACTTCCTTGTAAAAATGCATTTTTGCCGAACTTTAGTTCGCAGGCTTGCCTGAAAAAATGAAGGTCTTGTGAAACATATTTATAGAACAATAAGCAGCTTCTTGAGATTTTAAAAAACAGGCTCTATCTTAAAATTACGGATAGTTGCCATGATCTTTCTATAAGATACATTTTCAGGAAGCCTTAAACCGGTATCAAAACTAAATTGATTTTCATCATAATTTACTAAATACAATCCAGAAGAAATAATAAAAAGTACCTCGCCGGCAGGAAATTCAGACAGATTATCATAAAGTTTGCAAAATTTTACTTCTTCCGAAAAATCACCGGGACCGATATTGTAATAATTGGGATCAGAGTCTCCTACAAATATCCAATCGCCGTTGCCGTACGGTCTGATTTGTAAATTTATCTTTACATATTTTAATTCCGTATCCGCTGTTCCCGATACTCTTACCGTATACCATTCGTACGCATTTGGTATAAGCTCATCAAGCGTACCTGTGTAAAAATCCCTTAATTTTATTTCATCGTATGAATAATAAGCTTCGCCGTGATAGCCTTTTTCGGTGTTATTAAAACTACCCGGTCTTAAATATACCGTATCAAAAGTACGATCTATAAAAGCCGGCGCCACAGGAGTTTCCTCCAGTGTAATAGAAGACCCTTTTATTGTGAAATACCATAATGGAATTAAAGAGCAGATCAAAACAAATACTGCGGAAGGAATCAAGAACTTGTACATCTTATTTGTTTTTACAGGATGAGAGTTTACAAGCTCCGTCTGCGTTAAAGTTTTTGCTTCTTCCTGTTTGTTCTTTAGTGATGAATACTTCACAATTAGTTCATAATAATTATCAACATCAAGTTTTTTATTAATATTGTTTCTGTGAAAATCAATGGTTCTTGGGGAAATTTTCAGTTTAAAGGCAATTTCTTTGGACGAATCGCCTTCAAGTATGAGGTGTAAAATTTCCTGTTCGCGGGAAGTCAGATTTGCCATGGTTGTCTGCACTGTCTGTTCTTGCATAATTGATTATATTGTATATACTGCGAGCGAATGTGTCAAAAACAATAATAACAAAAAAATACTTTAAAACCGTAATCAGGTAGTAATACAAGGTTTATTTTTAGATTCTATACTGTATATTGCACGGAAGCGCATTAAAATTTACTGTTGTCCATACTGCCGCGGCGCAAAAAGGATTAAAAAATGAAAAAACTTTTCTTAATTACAATAATTTTTTTGGGATTGACTTCATTAAGTTATGGAGCCGGATCAACGGAAAATGATTCTAAAAATACACCCGTACGAAGTTTAAGCAGTTACCCCGAATTCAACAGCGAAGGCTATATAACAAGGCATTTTGAAGAAACTTCCGAAGCCTTTCCAAATCCAATGAAAGGGTTTAGAGCGATGGGCGGCGGCGGTACCGCAGGCGGCTTTAATCTGCATTTTCACGAATACTCGTTAGTTTATAAACATTACATAAAATATACAGACCTTGAAGAAACAGCCAATGATACTGTGCAAAAAATTATTGATTGGAGCAACAGGGAATGGGCTGGAATCGAAAAGAAAAACATAAAAATTATTCCTCTTATTGTTATGAGTTTCATTGACGGTGACAGTTGGGAGCAGGCAGATTCATGGCATCCGGATCACAATTTTTTTCCAAAAGATATACCTCAGCCTTCTTTGGTAGAACGCTGGTACACACCGCAATTACATGAAAGACTGGAAAAATTTGTAATGAAATTGGGCGAAGCATGGGATAATGATCCGCGTGTCGCCGCTGTTCAAATCGGGTTGTGGGGATTTTGGGGAGAACAGCATTTATTATTTATGGTTGATAATAATTTTGAGAAAGGAATTATACCTTTATCCATGCAAAAAACACTGGGTGACGCTTTTACAAAAGCGTTTAAAAATAAAAAATTGTTTTTTAGATATCCAGAAACATTTATAGATTATAATTTTGGATTAACCTGGGATTATTTTGCGCATCCTGTTGAGCATAAACCAGGAGCGACACAGCAGATGATACGCAGAAATGACTGGAAGAACAATATGTTTATCGGCGAAGTAGCGTATGATAAAGAAGCTATGTTGAATCAACCTGGAGGCAGTATATATGGAACCACTCCGGATGAAACGCTTAGAAGCAACCGTTATACAGATCATATTATAAATTATATAAAAAGAATGCATGCGACCAATCTTACATGGATTGATAAATACACACATGGAGATCTCTCGTTAAAGGCTAATACCGCCAGAATTCAAAAAGCGCTTGGTTACAGGTATGTAATCCGCTCTGCTGTTTATAAGGAAACAGCCGTTAAAGGCGAAAACATGAGATTTGGCTTTGAAGTATCAAATGTTGGCGTTGCTCCGTTTTACTATAACTGGTCTGTCGAAGTAAGTTTACTGGATCAAAACCGCAATGTTGTTTATAAGAAGAATCTGAATGAAGATATTCGCAAATGGCTGCCTGATGAAACATACACAATTATTGGCGACATAACCATTCCAAATAATTTAAGAGACGGCGTTTACTTTCTTGCTCTTTCAATTCTTGATCCGGCAGGGAATCTGCCGTCTATACGCTTTGCAAATACCAATTATTTTTACGGAGGAAGAACTCCCGTTGGCATTATCGGCGTAAATGCGGAACCTCAAAGTGATTTTGGCAAATTTGATTTATTACGTTTTGACAGATCGCTGCAATACACAGTTGGAAATAATAATCCCGCCAACAGAACAATTAACAGGGAGCAGGGAGTACGCGCAGCTTTTGACAGATGGCAGGCAAACCAGGGCAATGGTTCTACAATAAATATACGAACCGATTCTGAAACAATAGACGGCATTAATCAAACTGTATATACCATTAACGGTAATCATGTAAACGGAGGTTATGCGCATGCCATAACCTCAGGAAACGCCGCTACGGTTAATAACTTAAAAAGAATGAGAGCTTTTTCTTTTACCGTACTGGGTGACGGAAATGATTATAGAGTTTCATTGCAGACAAGTGACACATGGTCTGCCGCAGGTAATTGGGATAATTATCATACTGTTATTCCCACTGTTAAGGGAGAGGCAATTAATGTAATTATTTTCGTTGATACTCTTGCACAAAATGGCTGGCATGGTAAACCTACGCAGTTTATTCAAAGCAATGCTCACAGTCTTCAATTTGAACCCGCTAATTACAACGGTGTTGGTCAGTTTGAATTTAAAATTTGGGATATAAGGACATATCAATAAGGGAGATCCAACAATGAAAAAATCATTAACATTTTTAATTTTGGCAGTATTACTTATCACAAGCCTTTCGGCACAGGACAGAGACCGCCCCATTACGCTTGCCGGCTTTGGCACAACTGTAGATGTTCCGGGTTCAATGGGCGATGCATGGGCAAGCACTCGGCAGATTGAAGTATGCGTTATACACGGGAATATCACCTTTGCCTCTTGAAAATTAGTTTCCAAGGTAGTATTCTTTTTTCTTTAATACACCTATCTGATAAAAGCAGGAGTTTTTTATGAAAAAGCCACTGGCAAAAATATTAACATTCATACTAATAATTACATTGATTTTTTTATTTACTTCACAACAAAATACAAATAACAATGTTAACGGTTTTTTCGCGGATGCCGGTTCATTTGAAATTTTAAGCAGTTATCAGGGAAAAGGGAATGTACTAAAAGTTGACGGTGCAAAAACTAATTGGTTTGTAGCAAGATATTCGCTGTCTCAATATAAAGGAAAACTTATTACTATAGAAATAACAGCTGATGTCAGTCGTGAAGGAGCGGCAGGAGATATTCACTGGCAGGTAAATAATGCGCCTTCCTATCCTACACTTGCAAATATTAATAATGCGGCGTCTGATGTTTGGCATACTGTAAAAGGAAGACTTGTTATAACTCCAACAGATAATGATCCGTATATTTATTTAACTACCTATGCAAATAATTCGCGGAATACTGTTTATTATATCGCAAATCCAAATGTAACAATTACAGAAGGAGACGGTCTTAACCCTGATTTTTCATTGACGCCGCTTAAATCGGTATACGCAAATGATTTTTTAATTGGAAACATTATTGACGGCACATATATGGCTGGGAAATATTTTGATCTTTTAAAGCACCATTTTAATATTGTCACTTCTACAACAACATTTCCAATCCAGCTGGCGCCTCTTAGTAAAGGAGGTAATTATCAGTTTACATATGCAGATAATATGTTAGACCTTATGGGAAGAAATAATATACCTGTACATGGTCATGTGCTTGTCTGGCATGAAGTAACGCCTGATTGGATGTTTGAAGGTACAAGAGAAGAAGTTATTCAAAATATGAATAATTACATAGCTGCAGTCCTTGGGCATTTTAAAGGCAGGATCAATTCATGGGATGTTGTTAATGAAGCAATCAAAAAAGAAAATATTTCCAACGCAGAAGCGAGAGGAGACTGGCGGAATTGTTTAACGCCCCGCGTAAACTATTGGGCTGAAAATCATTGGTACAATAAATTGGGAGCAGATTACATTGAGCTTGCATTCAGAGCCGCGCGAGCCGCAGACCCGAATATTACGCTTTATTATAATGATGACGGTCTTGAAAATCCCAATAAGGCGGAAGTTGTACGAAAAATGATTCAGGATATTAATGACCGTTACAAAAGAGAAACAAGGGGGACACGAAACCTTATTGAAGGCGTAGGTTCACAGGCGCATATTTATGATTTAAATCTTAATATAAATAATGTCCGCACTTCTTTGGAAAAATTAATCAGCCTTGGTATTGAAATATCAATAAGCGAACTGGATATATCGGCTGCAGGTTTTAATCGCGGGTACGGGAAAGATTCTGTGATGTCGGAAAGAGATGAAACAGCTCAGGCCGTTCTTTACGCAAGACTTATGAACCTCTACAGAGAAAATTCCGCTCATATAAAACGCATAACTTTTTGGGGTATAGATGACGGCACCAGCTGGTTATCTGCAGGAAACCCGGCTCTTTTTAACAGGAACTTAAACGCTAAGCAGGCTTTTCACGCATTAAGCAATCCCGATAGTTTTCTAAGACAATACAGCGGAAGAACACGGCGATAAAAAATATTTGAATATCAGAACTTATCAATAAGGAGTATGAAGCAAAAAAAATATTAATACATTACCTTGATATATTCTAAAAACCATAATAAAATATTATAATGCAGGAAAACCTTACATCGCGTGAACAGGAAATATTAAACCTCCTGCTTGAAGACGTTTCGCCGAAGGAAATCGCTTATAGATTAAATATATCCGTTAAAACAGTTTCTTTTCACAAATCCAATATTTACCAAAAAACCGGCATCGTGAACAAAAGGGAATTAAACTTAAAATATTTAACTTTAACAAACGAAATAAAACTTGCTGACGGCTCAACCTTCTTTATAAAAACTTATGACCTTATCGAATTAAAAGCATTAAAATGGAATAACGGCGATGATAGTCTTCATTATTATCTTTCATGGATGGATATATATTTATCAGATATTTATAACGGGGATGTAAAAAATTTAATTCCCTATAACAGCGGTCTTGGCAATTGGCTGAAACTGCGGTTATCCGGCACAATCGATAAAGAACTCGATCATGTTCAGGCAGTTATAAATCTGGTCAAACCTGACGGTAATAACCATCATCTTGCAAGCTGCGGATATAAAAAATTCAGTAAAATAGGTCCCGGTGATTTCTCGGAAATATTTTATTTATCAGGAAATTGGGAGTATACAATGGAAATCCTGAATCAGGATGAACTGCCGGATGGCAGAATTATTGTTGAAATAAACCATGTGTTGAATCATAAATTTAAAGATGAATGGCTGATTTATAACGGGGAAATTCCTGATGACATACCCAATGGAACAGTCATGGCGACAATCCGTAATTTAAAAATCGAACCTGTCTTTTAACCCGCGTTTTGGCTATTAGGATTGTTTGATAACATAAATTTTCCAAATTAGTCAAAAAATAGATAAACCTAGAAAAAACCAGACATTTTTTTTGTTTCATATCGGTATATCCAGGGTTTTATTTGTTAAAATAACATTACTTGAGGAGAAAAATATGAAAAAAATTGTTTTAATTACTGTAATAGCGGCTGTTATTCTGCTTTTCACATCGCAGACATCGCCGAATAATGTAAACGGCTTTACCGCCAATCCGGGTACATTTGAGATTTTAAACCGATTTCAAGGTAGGAGCAATGTATTAAAAGTTGAGAGATCAAAAACTGATTATGAAGTAGCATATTATCCGCTTGGTCAATATCTCGGAAAGCGGATTGCAATTGAATTTTCAGCAGACGTATGGCTTGAAGGATCATCACACGGGTTATTGTGGATAGTGAACGATCATCCAAATAATCCTCGTGTTTCTTGCACTGAGATCACCACATCAGGTCAATGGAACAACGCGAGAGGAAGAGTCATTATGACTCCCACGAAAAATTATACCAGACTTTATTTACATAACGTTGGTCATCCTGCGAACACGATTTTTTATATTTCTAATCCTGTAATAAAAATTACAGAAGGAGTTGATTATACGCCTGATCTTTCATTAACTCCGCTAAAAGATATATATAAGAATGATTTTCTTATGGGAAATATTGTAGATTGGAATGAAGTAGGTAATACAGGAAAACATTTTGATCTTATAAAACATCATTTTAATATAATATCTACAGGACCTCCTTTTATGGAAGATTTAACTCCATTAAATAAAGGAGGAGCATATAGATTTACTGAAGCGGATAACTTAATAAATCAATATATCAGGAATAATATACAGATATTTGGTCATGTTTTTGTTATGCCAAACAAACCGCTTCCAAATTGGTTTTATGAAGGTACAAGAGCGGAAGTTATTCAAAATATGAATGAATATATTACTACGGTGGTGCGTCATTTTAAAGGCAGAATTAATGCATGGGATGTGGTTAACGAAGCGGTAAGAGACGGACTTTCCGCCCGTGATGCTCGCAGGGATTGGAAAGATAATTTATATGGTTCGCCGGATCGTCCAAATCTATGGAATCCAAAAAATATATGGTATGAAAAAATTGGACCGGATTATATTGAACTTGCATTCCGCGCCGCCCGTGCAGCCGATCCTGATATCAAGCTTTATTACAATGAGAACAGTCTGGAGCTGAATCTGCATAAAACGGATGTTGTTGTAAAGATGATAAAGGATATAAATGATCGATATAAAAAAGAAACAGGCGGAACGCGAAATCTTATTGACGGCGTAGGTACTCAAATGCATATATGGACTTCTGACCTGAATATAAATAATGTGCGCAGCCATTTTGAAAAACTAAGCAGTCTGGGTATTGAAATAGCTGTAACTGAAATGGATGTGC
>Ga0209755_10000562_pt1 | contig 66539 bp, 54 predicted proteins | sample TergutCo191P1_FD_187301 | JGI IMG/M metagenome (GOLD analysis project Ga0209755, IMG submission 187301) | Cornitermes sp. P1 segment gut microbial communities from Petit-Saut dam, French Guiana - Co191P1 (SPAdes) (version 2) | ecosystem: Host-associated > Arthropoda: Insects > Digestive system...
CACTAGGTCAGGTATATGAAGGCAGTTTTGCTGCAGGAATTATGCACGGCAAAGGAAAAATGACTTATCGGAACGGCAGAGTTGAAGAAGGAAACTGGGATAAAGGAAAGTTTGTAGGAGACGCTCCGGTAAGCGTATCAGGAACAAAAAATTCATTTTGGGAAGAACCCGACATTGCGCCTATCGATCCATCGCTGAACGGCATTGCACATCACAAATATCTTCGTATCAGAATGAGAGCAGAACCGCATAAAGACGCTCCGGAAATTGGTCACATACCGGCAGGGGAATTTTTCACCATAAAAGAGAGAGGAAAAGGCAATCCCGCAAAACATTATTATGAGGTTGAATATAAAGGCACAAAAGGTTATGCAACCGTATCTTCGGTTAAAAAGATAAAAAAGAATTGGAATCGTGTCGTCACCGCTAACAAGCATACAAGAGTTTATGATTCTCCTGATCAAAACTCGGAAAATTATCATAAGCCGCGAGGAACAAAAGCGATCTTACTTGGTGAAAATGTAAACGGCTTTATCAAAGTATATGCCGGAAAAGAAGCATGGATTCCCGCTGGGGATCTTAAATGGTAAAAGGAGAATAATATGGCACAATGTTCAAGATGTTATGGTTCAGGTTATGACGGCAGTTGTTATATTTGTCATGGTTCAGGAAGGGATAGAAGTTCAGACGGCACTTACGAAACAAGCTGTTCTAGCTGCAGCGGAAGCGGCAAGCTTAGATGTTCTGCATGCGGCGGCTCAGGACAGGTAGCCGATTCTTCCTCATCTTCAGGCAGTTCATATTCAAGCGGTTCATCTTCGTACCGCAGTTCATCTAATACTGAGTGGAAGGCAAATGACGGAAGCGTTTGGAGCAATGAAAGACAAGCAATGCTCCGCAATACAGCGTTAGAAGGACTCAGATTGTTTGACAGAGGCGATTACGATGGAGCTATCGACGCTTGTACTGCCGCGATTGAAGCCGATATCAGATCGTCACGGCAGGATAATATCTTTTGTTACGCGAAAAGAGGCGAAGCGTATAAAGCAAAAGGTTTATGGGATTTAGCAATCGCCGACTTTACTGTAGCAATCAAAGATAATAATTATGATAGAAAAGTTCATGCGGGCAGATATTACAACCGCGGCGACTCATACTTAAAAAAAGGAGATTACAGCAACGCAATGTCAGATGCTAATGCAGTTATCGGTTACGGGTATTACATCGGCGATGCGTATAATGTGCGGGGATTATGTTATGCGAAAACGGGAAAACGGGATCTTGCAATTGTAAATTATAAAATTGCCGCAGACTACGGAGAAAAATTTTCGCTGAATAACCTGCAAAAAATCGGTGAAAATTATTCGCCTCTTTCTTATAATTCAGATAACTCGTGTCATTACAGCGCAGGCGAAAGATTATTAGACGCAGGCGATCTGCCGGGTGCAATCGCGGCTTTTAATCTCGTTGATCTCCCTAAGGAACAAACAGACGCTAAAAATGCAAAAACGCTTGGAAAATCATTTTTAGATCTCGGTTATTTATATCTAAAGGCAGGCGCGAGAGATAGAGGTGTTCAGTGTATTAAATACAGCGCCAACTATAACAACAAAGAAGCGAAAAAATATTTAAGGGAAAACAGAATAAGACATAGGCGTTTATTGTGGGAACCAAACAGAAACGGCTTTGTATCATTTCTCTTTGGTCTTGTATGCGGCGCGGGAATATTATTTACAATAACATGGATTTTGGTCATGCTTTTTGTAGAATCATGGGCAAGTTTTCTTACTATTATAGGAGTGTTGGTAGTTGGAATTGCCGCCGCAATTATTTCAGGCGGTGCATGGTCAAGCAAAAAAAATATTTTATTTGCTTTTATGCTTGCTCTTGCCGCTCCCGGCTGGCTTTCTTTTGCCGGACTTGTTCCTGATAGCTTGAAGTCATTTTTTATTTATGGTGTTATTTTTGAAGTGGGTTCAACGGCTATTGTCGATAACGGAACAATAATGAATTCGATTGATGATGAAAATAAAATTTGGGATAGATCAAATTACAGAGATATCCCGGAAGGCGTAGAAGTAAAGATTCTCAGCGAAGGAATAAAAGCTGATAACAACTGGTGGGTGCAAGTTGAATATAACGGAGAAACAGGTTATATGAAGACAAGTTATTTAAAGAAGAAAAAATCATCGTCAGAAAATACACAAAACAAACAGACTGCACAAACCGCAACCATGACGCAAACCGCAAATTTCCGTTCAGGAGCGTCAACAAATGACGCAGTAATCAGGCAGTTACAACAGGGAGACACAGTAACATTGACAGGCGAAACATCGGGCGGCTGGACTAAAGTTTCGCATAACGGCGATACAGGCTGGGTGAGCACAGAGTTTTTGAAGAAACATTAAAAAGATTAGGAGGAAAGATTTATGAATTGGAACAATTACGCAGAAATTGCAAAAAAGCTGGACGAAGTTTACCCTAATTCCCGGGTTGACGCTTTATCATTATCAAACGAGGAATTAAAGAAAATGATTGTCAGCTTGCCGGGATTTACAGGGGATGAAAACGATCCCGATGCTGATTTGCATAGAAAATTCATCCGCAATGAATGGGTCGATCTCCGAATGCCCAGATCATCAACATATTATATCGACACCAAAGCAGCACTTGATTTTTATTATGATGAAGATGAATAGGGAAAAGAGCAGGAGGTTTTTATGCCATCAAAATTTTCAGGAACATGGATAAATGAAATCAACAGAGCGATATTCAACATTACAGACGGACAATTTGTACAAAGTTATAAACATAAGCCGGGATTATATTTTTACAAAGGCACATGGATACCTGACGGAGAAAACAAAATCATTTTAACATATACCCATGAAAACGAAGAAGGAGCAGCCGCGACGGACGATATGCCGCCGGTTACAAAAGATTATAAAAAGTGGTTTTTTGAAATTGTAACAAATGATACAATGAAACTAATCGCCGAAGGGCTGGAAAATATTTATGGCAATTCGGAGTTGGATATTTATAGCAGAGTGAGGAATGAGAAATGAAGAATTTTAACCACTAACCACACGAACCAAACGAACTTGCTGTTCGCTATCGAAGCTAGAGTTCGTGTGTGTCTGTGTGGTTCGTGGTAAAAAATAAATTTGTCGACGGACATTAAACGTAATAAGGAGAGATTTATGGAAGATTCATTGTATATTAGGAAAGTGAAGGCTAGAGCCGCATACAACAGAGGAAAAGATAAAGAGGCAATTGAGCTTTTTACTGGTATTATAAATGAAGATAACGATCCGGAAGACTTAGGAGAAGCTCATAATTTAAGAGGAATGTCATACCATTTAACTGGAAATAAAGATAAAGCAATTGCTGATTTTAAAAAAGCTATAGATTATGGTTATCATAAAGCAATAGAAAACCTTAAAGAACATTATAACATCACCTACACTCCTCAAAAGCCTTCAAGTTCTCCCCCACCTTCAAGCGGTTCATCTTCACCTTCCGGCAGTACAACACCAAACGGAAGGTTAACTCTTATAAATGGTTCTATTTACGAAGGTAATATTGTAGATGGCAGGGGAACAGGCAAAGGAAGACTTATATTAAAAAACGGTGATATTATAGAATGTGATACTTTCGAAAATGGAAGAGCAATAGGAAAAATTAAAATAAAATACGCAAACGGCGATATTTTAGAAGGAACAATGCCGTTCTTTGGAGCAGGCAGCGGAAAAATGACATATAAAAACGGAAGGGTAAAAGAAGGAAGTATTGATTTTGCATTAAAATTTTTAGGGTAAAAATGTAAAACAATGTGTAACTTCAAGCGCCTGACATCGTGGAGTAAAAAATGAAAGAGAAGAATTTTAGCGGTATCGGACTTTAGTCCGCAACCACAGGAAGAAAATTTATGAATTGGAACAATTACACAGAAATCGCAAATATGTTGGTGAAACATTATCCGAACTCTCCGGTTACCGTTCCGGAATTATCAGATGATGATTTAATCAAAATGGTAATATCCCTGCCGGATTTCAAAGGAGACAAAAACGACCCCGATGTTGAGCGACACATAATATACGTTCGTAATGTATGGATATCCACCCTATTTCCCAAAACATCTTATAACACCCAGGCAGGGCTTGATTATCATTATGATGAATAGGGAGAAGAGGTAAAAAATTAATTTGAAAGGGGATAAGGTGATTGCTAAAGAAAAACCGGAAAGAGTTGAAAGGGCGATTGAACTGCATAATATCGGTTATGATTGTCAAATCTCAGGAGATTATCGGGGCCTTGCTTTAGCATTCGGCGAATTGGTTGATATATTAACCGATCCGAAATGGCTTGTTAATGTTAAAGAAATACAAGAGTCAACACCAATTTGGAATGATAAATTTGACTCTTTGGAAGGCGATCTGCTCAACTGTTGCGCTCGCGCTGTAAGAGCATACGATGATTGGATTAAAAATGAAATAAAGAAAGGCAATCCTGAACCTCAACCGAGCTCGAAGAGCGAAGGTTCCCCTCTTGATGAAGCAATAAGACTAAAATACATTCAAATAAAATATGCCGCTTTATATGACAGAATAAAGAAAGAGAAAGGACCGGCTGATTTGGCGCTGGGAAAATCAACAATAGAGATGTTAGACCGTCTTTATAAAGAGCGCGGTGATATGTATGCAAAAAAAGGTGATACCGCCAAAGCAAACGCTGATTATCAACGGGCAATTAATTTTTCCGATCCGTCAAACCTTAAAAATCAAGAATATCTTGGAGGAGAAGGTATTACTCAACAGCAAACCGCCGAAACGCTTAATGCTCATGCACAAGAAGAATTCAATGCCAAGCACTACGAAGCAGCCGCTTATTTATGGGAAAAAGCGGGCAATACCGATGCGATGGAAGAAGCACAAAAAAAGAGCATGGAATATAACCCCGCCCCGCTTACATCAACACTCCTGCACAGGACATCAACTAAACCGAAATTGCAAACATCATTAGTTGAAAACGAGTGAGAAATGATAAATTTCGCGCTCCCATATTCCGTAATAAAACCGATTTTAGAAAAGTTGTGATAACATAAGGAGGATTTTTTAATGGATAATTCTATTAGTTTCAAAAAATGTGATAAGGGGCATATATACGAAAGCAGTTTGGTTGAATGTCCTTATTGTAACGGCAAAAAAATAGAAACCGATCTTAAAGACTTGCCGGAGAAGCCCGATGTCGATTCGGATATTGGCGGTGACATAGCGGATTGTTATTTTCAAATGGGAGGTGACATTGATGATGATAATGAATGGTAAAACAATGAAGAAATATTGGATGATATATTCGATACCGATTATTGAAAGAATACGCTAAGAATAAAATTAATAGTTAAAAGGCTCTCAATGCGTCAACCTTTATATATCTTAAGCATCTTCAAATTTTATATAAGTATATTGGTTACGTCCGTTTTGCTTCGACATATATAATGCCTTGTCAGCAATTTTTATACAATCTACTGCATTTAGTTTATTCTGCAAATTGACCGTTGTAACCCCGATTGAAATAGTCACAAAATTTGCCGCATCGCTTTTCTCATGAAGAATGTTAAGTTTTCGTACGCTTTCAAGCAGCTTATCTGCAACTGCCCTTGCGCCAGTCTCGTCTGTATGAGGCAGAACAACTGCAAATTCTTCGCCTCCGTACCTGGCGGTAAAATCACCTTCCCTTGATATAACTCCTGAAAGAGCCGCCGCGATAATTTTTAAACAGTTATCGCCTTCACTGTGACCGTATGCGTCATTATATTTCTTGAAAAAATCAATATCAAGAAGCATAAGGGTGAGAATATCGTCGGAGCGTGATGATGACTTTATAATCCGCTCAAGGTTTTCATCAAAATATCGTCTGTTATATATCTTCGTTAAACCGTCATAATAAATTTCATTTGCTTTTTTCTCCAAATTTTTTATATCCCGCAGATCCTTTGTGTAACCTATTATTACATCTTCTCCCTTAAAATTTACTTTTACAAGTGTGATTTCAGCGGGCATTGGTATCCCGTCAGGAGACTGATGCATTATTTCAAAAGTATTATTGTTTTCCTCGATTGCTTTTAAAAATAAATCCCAAATATACTCCCGCGTAAGCTGCCCGTTAGGCTGATATTCCGGCAAACATTCCTTATCCCATTTAATGATACACTCCTGTTTGCTTGCGTATCCGTAAAGTTTTACTGCAGCTTTATTACAGTCGATTGTGTTAAAGTCTGTGTTCATGATCTGACATGAAAGAGGGGATGCATCCAGCATTAATTTTATACGCTCTTCCGCTTCAAATATTTCTTTACTCTTTTTTTGTATCACAGCGGCAACCAAAAAACTTATGCATAAGGTCATAAACACAAACAGCCATGTTTCACTATATTCATACCATGAACGCCTGAAATACACTCGGTAATTCCATTCAGCATTTTTTATAATCAACTGTTTTTCTATAAAAGGCATATTTTTTGTACCTGATAAGTAGCTGCTGATGATAATTTGTCTTTCGCCATCATCAGGACTTGTTCTCCATATTTCATATTCAAATCCTTGCGAGCTAATTTCCTGAAGTTTCGCGCCGTCCATGACTTGCGGGTACTTTAGCGTTACGGATACCAAGCCCCAAAAACGTTCACTTCCATTTGATTCAGGAATGAATATTGGAAGTCTTCCCACAATGATTTGTCCTCCCTGAACAGCATTAAAAGGACCTCCAATTACAAGCTCCCCGGTTTCTTTCGCCTGAATAGCTTCTCTGTTCCCCGCTCCTTCGTTGTAAAAGTTCAGACCAATAACAGCCTCATTGCCTTTTAAGGGGTAAACCTGAGTTACGATTCCGTTTGGCGCAACAAGAATATTCAAAATTGCCGGATTATCGACAATCATGGCGGCTACTTCTTCAAAGATTTCCTGTTCATAATTTCTCAGCGCGATAACGGAAACAGCCTGGGTTTTATGCATAAATTCCAGTAATGTCTCGCTGACTCTGCTGCTTTTTTCCGTAATTAAATTTTCCATTATTAGTTTTTCGGCGTTTATCTTTCCATTTACAACCATGACGCCCGCAAAAGTACAAAGAATTAGACTGACTGAGAATGAAAGAATAGTGTTTCCAAATAATTTTTTTCCGTCCTTTTTATTTTGCATGAATTTCTCCATAATTAAAATGTATTATAGTTGTTTTCACTTAGAATATATCATATTTCTTAAAATAAGTAAAAATGAAAAAAGTTACTGTATTAGGCAATTTTTTTAGGTAATCGTCATTTTCTCCTGACTACTTGTAAATAACATAGTGAAGCTATGATAGTAACTACCTAAATAATTAAGATATCTGCTGCCGGATCAATCTATTATATTAATAAAATTTATAGAAAATTAAATTAGTTCAAATTATATTTTTATGTATAATTTAATAAATCAATTTTTTCTACCAAGGTTTTTATTGATGAAGATTCTCTTTTGAATTTCTGACGGCGTTTTCTTTCTTCTGCATATTGCGGTAGTATTCCGCTTCCTTAAAGGCTTCGCTTACATTGGTGACAATGATTTTTTCGTCTGCTATCATTATTTTTTTTGTATCTATTAATTTTTTATATAAACCGTCTGCTCTTTCTGTTTCAAGACCCGCCATCCCCATTAGTTCCTTACAGCCGAAACTGCATGGATATGAATCATTTCTTGTTAAATCCACACGGTTTTTTTCCAATTGAATAATCAACGCGTCAAAAAGTCTGCCTAAAGGCTCTTCAATAAATGTGTTGTCAAGCTGGCGGTATAACAGCCATATCCGCTCCGCCATCATGCTTGTCAATTTTACTACCATGTCAGGTTGATCGTTTATCAATTTTGAAAAGTTATCTTTATTGACGGCTAACAGCGTGCAGTCCTCATATATTTCTGCTGTCGCGGCTCTCGGTTTATCATCGAGCATTGCCATTTCGCCGAAGATGTCGCTCTTTCCAAGAACAGCAAGAACTATCTCTTGATTATTTATTATCTTTGTAATTTTCACGGAACCGCTTTGGATTATATACAGGTTATTGCCTTTTTCCCCTTCAGCAAAAAGCAGGCAGTTTTTTGGGTATTTTTGTATCATTGTATTTTCAGGATAAAAAGGTCTATCTACAGTTACACGGGCTTGTAAATCTTCGATTTTTTTCTTTACATCTTCTATGTTTTGCGCATTTGGGTAATGAGTTATATATTGATGATAAGCATATACCGCATGATTTATTTTTCTTGTCTTTTCATAATATTCTCCGATTTGAAAAAGCGCCGATGAATTGTCTGTGGGAAAAGTACTCTTTAACATCCGCTTTGATAAATGTATGTTTAATTCACGAAGGCGGTCTGAGAATGTTTTGATATTTTTAAGCGCGACAGAATTTGTTTTTCGGACTAAATCGCCGTATTGTTTGCGTTCTATTACAAGCAATGTTACATCTGTTACAGCGACAGCGGACATTATATAGCCGTGACCCGCCATTACGGAAATTGTCCCGAAAATATCGCCTGGATTTAATACATTACCGTATAAATCTTCGTTCTCACGAAGTATGCGTACTCTTCCTTGTTTTATAATGTAAAATTTATCGGCATTGGGTTTTCCTTCTACAAAAATAAATGAATCTTTAGCTAGTTTTACAATTGCCGGTTTGAAATGAATATTAGTACTCATTGGAATATCATCCCCTTTAATTTATATTGAATAATCCCTTCAACGCAGATTATTGAGCAGTTTCGGCTTTCTGTTTTGGCTTTATATAACATTTCATCAGCTATACGATATATTTTTTCAGGGTTGTTAGACGCACCGCAGCGAGCTATATACGCTCCGATACTGATAGTGACGTGAGGTGCTACTTCTGATTTTTCGTGAGGGATATTCAATGCGGCTATTTTCTGATGTATATTGGATATTATATTATCCGCGCCTTCATTATCTTTCTCGAAACGCAATAAGGCAAATTCTTCTCCGCCAAGACGCGCAGCGTAAATATTTGAATTATCACATAAATTGTTAAATATTTTTCCGATTGCGTGTAACACTTCGTCGCCTTTTGGATGACCGTAATGGTCATTATACTTTTTAAAATAATCAACATCGGCAATGGCAAGCCACATCCATTCATCATTGCCGCGGTAATTTGTAAGATACCTTTGTAATGTCTGCGTAAAATCTCTGCGGTTTTTAAGCTGCGTTAACTCATCGACTGTGCTCTGATTGTAGTAATTATCTCTTTCTTCTTTGAGTTTGCTTGCGCTTGCAATCTGAGAAATTCTGATTGCTGAAACCTGCCAGCAGAAAATAATACTGATAAGCCCTGCGATTAGCACATTTACTATATCGAAGATCCAGTTTGACGGAGTTTTAAAATAGATAGTTGATAAAGAAAAACCCAGCATTGCGCAAAGGGTGAGACAAAGATTAAATAAGGGAGAATTGATGTGCGGAAGAAGAGCGCATATTAAAAAGCTCATAAAGGTTACTGCAAGTTTGTCCGGGTTAGACCACACGCCGATATAAATTCCAAACAGTATTACATTTAAATAATATATAATTGTCAGTATGTAAATAAGCTTATTGTTGATTTGCTTTCCAATCTTTTGTTGTTTGATTTTTAAACCTGTAAAAATGGCGAGTAACAGTGATATGAACGCAACAGTTAAATACACTTCCATTTTATATATATTATTTTCAAACAGAAGAGGGAATGCGGAAAAGCATACGGCTAAAATGACGATTACCCAATTTGCTGTACGCAGGCTTCCAAGATTATGTTTGAACGCCTTGTACATATATTTGCTGTATTCTTCTTTTCCGAGTTTGTAATAACGCCAGTCTTGAAAGTTAAACATGATGAATTAATCCCAGTTCGCCGCAGTACCGTTATTCAAATCCACGCCCTCTCCTGCGGTGGTGTTTTTTAATCTGGTACTGCTTACATACACTGCATGTCCTGGGGTGGTTGCGGCGTTTGCTGTGTTCGAGTTTGTGCCTTCATTGTTACCGTAAATGATGCTGCTGCCTGTCTTTGTGAAAGTGCCGCTATAAACATATACCGCGCCGCCGCGTCCTGCTGTTGTGTTTCCGCTCATTACGCCGCCTGTTATATTGAAAGTACCGCTCATCATCCAAATGCCGCCGCCGCCTTCGCCGGAGTTTAATCCTCTATTGTTGGAGATGCTTCCGCCTGACATATTTAAGACTGCGCCTGTACCTCTTAGATATACACCGCCTCCGTGCATTTGCGCCTGATTGTTGGAAATCTCTCCGCTGTTCAGGTTGAACGTACCGCCCGTTATAGCAACGCCGCCGCCGTCGCCATATGAGCTTGTCCGCGTGTTGGAATGGATTTTACCGCCGTTCAAATTGAATATGCCGCTTGTCATTGTAACAGCGCCGCCGGTATTAGTAGAAGTACTGGAACTGGTATTTGTATTTCCTGTGATTTCCGATCCTGTCTGCATAGTTACTGTGCCGCCTGAAACTGCTACTAAAGCGCTTGAATTGCTGCTGACTCCTTTTAGTACAACATCTTCAAGCGCAAGGGAGGCTCCGCTGTTTACAGTAAACATACTGCCCGTTCCTGTTAGCTGCACTTCAATCGGGAATGTCGGAGTCATCGAAGCAAGCGTTATAATCATTCCTGTACCAAGTGTTCTTGCCGCGAGAGTTTGATTTTCGTCTATCAGGATTTCGTAAGTTCCCGGTGTTGTACCGATGGAGGCAAACGCCGATGTAAGGTCATCAAAGACATCGCCGTTTACTGTTACAGGAGACGCAGTGTCGGAAACCCTTACGCGGACAGCGTTTGTGGTTCTTGTTGCCGTTTTATTACCCGGCATATCATAATTGGTATTTGTTATAACACAGTAGTAGAACACAGCTCCAAGAGTGTTTACATTAGGTGAATAGGTACTGCTGTTTGAGCCGACCGGAGTTCCGCCTGTGGTAGAATTAATTGTATTGCTATACCACTGATACGAAAGAGTTCCGCCGTCTAAACTTACTGCGGTTACAGACAATGCAGGCTGAGGCGCGCCTCCTCCAAGATGATAGAAAATACTAGAAGGTTGCGTATTGATTCTCGGCGCGCGGGCGTCGTTTCCGCTTTTAACTATTATGGAAACTAACTCCCCGACAGCTACTTGATTACGTAGCCTGAAAAGCAGCGCATTCTCTCCGTTCCACGGAGGCGTGGATGTGGTGTTATTGTTGCTTGTATTAAACGCAGGATTGGGCGGATTTTCAATGTGATAAATAATAAATGAATTTTCAGTAAGACTACTCCCTGAAACCCAATGGAGTTCAACTATATCTCCGGTATCAACATCAAATGAGAAAGTGCCGGTTGAACCGCTTGCGAGTCTTGCTGTATGAACTCCCTGCACTCCATTAATATCAATTCTTATTGAACCGTTTCCGTCCCATCCATTACCCCAGGAATCAAACATATCAACAACGATAGTTCCCGAAATTGTATACACAGGAGCTCTTATCAATCTGCCGATATCCGCGCCGGAATCAGCGATCATGTATGTAGGGCTTATTGGCTGTGTGTTATTGCCGGTCGCGGATGACATAAAGTTACCAAGCGCGGTAATTCTGTTTATATCAGAGGCGGAAAGAATATACGGAGAAACCGCTTGCACTATCGGCTTTCCTACCCATGCTGTGATAACATCGCTCATTGCAGTCATATTTCTTCGTAAATGCAATATTCCGATATTTCCTGTCCATGCTTCTGAAATATAAATACTCGGAAGCACTATCGCGGAAGCAGGATTTAATTTAAGGCTTCCGATTGACGCGCTGCCTGACAAGGTGATTATACTTGCATCTGCCGAAGACAGTGTTACATAAACATCCGCTGAGGTTTCGTCAACAGTTCCTCTTTGCTGGAAATTACCCGTAATAACGCCTGCAGTCATTGTAATTCTGCCTTGATTTAAAGTTGCGCCGCCATTGGCAAATGTGCTGGTTGCGGCTGAGGTAGTATTATTTCCTGTAATTGTTCCGCCTTCCATTATGAGATGCGCGTTTGTTCCGTTTATATTAACAACACCGTTTGCGCTGCTTGTACTATACCCTGTGATTTTGGAACTACCTCGCATAGTTAAAGTTCCGTTTGTTACAGTGATGAGACTGCCTGTCCCGTTGTCAATTCCGTTTATAGTGATATTGTTATCCAGCGCAAGATTTCCGTTAGTCGCGTTTAACGAGAACATCGCAGACCCGGCTGCGCCTGTATATGTTATCGTCTTCTCTGACTCTTCTCCGATCAGCGTAATATTAGCGCCTGTTGTACTCAGCGCCCGCGCTCCGAATGTTATATCTTCCTTCAATGTAACAATGTAATTTCCCGCAGTCGTGATCGCGTTAAGCGCGCTTGTCAGATCGTTGTAGCCTGTCGTTCCGCTGCCTGTAGTTACTAAAACTACGGGTGAAAGTTCCCATCGCGCAAACAGTGTAAAGTCATTCATCACAGGCAAGTTGAAATTATAGGGAGTTGTAAAAGCCGCATTGGTTGTGTACCAGTCAATAAAATCATATTTAGCTCTTACAGGATCCGATGGACGCGAAATTACGCCGCCGTGTAATACCGACTGCGCGGCGCTGCCGCCGCCTTCGTAATTTTCATTAAAAGTAATTCTCCAGTTTATTTTTTTAAAGTGTTCATCTGTAAAGGTATGAGCAAAACCGCTTTCAAGGGCTGCATATACATAGAGAAGTTCATCCCACTTTACGGTTTTAATTTCGCTTTCTTCCGCTCCTTCAAGATCGAAAGAAACAGTATATATTCCCGCCGCAAGCGTTATCTCGCCTGAGCTTGTACCGGACGGCGTTAGATTTACCGTAGTTCCCTGCTGTATGCCGCTTGAATTAAAAATTTTCATTACAGCGGAAGACACATCAACAGGCGCTGTGCTAAGAGTGATATCCCACTTGAACGTTCCTTCTGTGTACGGCTCATTTAGCAGAGCATGAAGCGTCACGCTTGCTGTAATGTTCTGCCCCGCGATAATCACAATACCGTTTATCGTTCCGCGCGCGGCAATCACATTACCTGCCTTGTAAGCCGTTACAGTCAGATTGTAAGTCCCATCAGTAAGAATGACAGGATCGCTTGCGAGAGTTGCATTTGTTCTGTTAACAGTTTCGTCATCGCCGCCTGACACCGCTGTAAAAGCAAGCGTGTAACTTGTAAAATCGCTCAATACCGGAGCTGCCGGTAAAATTGTGCGTGAAGCGGAAAGCAAGAGTGAGAATGAACCTTTACCTTCGGGAAGATTGATATTCTCAGGAGCAAATGGGTCAGGGCAGGAGGTTAATAATAAACAAACTGTAAAACATACTAAGCAAAAATTCTTCATTCCTCTTCTCCTAATCCGTCAAATACAGAGGCCAATCCCTGGCATTCGTTTCCCAATACAATCGCGGCATCTTGCCGTTTTCCCAGACCCACGGGGAGGCGTCGCTTGTGCCGAAGCTGAAAAGCGAAGCTGTTTCCCATGTTGAGTGTAATTTCAAATCGTCTGTGGTTACGGTTAAACCGTCTTGACCGGTTAAACTGCTTACCGGGGTGATTGCTTCGCCGCCGCTTCCGTCTGCTGCCGTGTTGCGGCGAATGTCAATAAGGTGCCACGCGCGGTTGTTTGCTCTTGTTCCTGTCGTGCTGCTGCCGTTCACTATCGCGGTGCCGCCGCTGCCTATCCGCAGCAGTGGGCTTCCAGATACACTGGTAATTTCCTGGTTAAGCGCGATACTGTTTTCTACCCGCGCGTGACCGAAAATCGGCGCTATACCGTTGGCGCTGATCGCAGCGGTTCCCCGCATTAGAACACGGCTTGTACTGTAACAATTAATAATATGGGAAAGTAATGGATCGGTGCCGTTACTAAGATTAAATCCCGCAATACCGCCTGTACCGTTATCGGCACTTGAGTTGCCGTTGTTTGTTACCGTTCCCGATGAATAACAATTCGCGATCGTAGAAAACCGATTATCACCTGCAATGCCGCCGACCCTCGTTGTACCGGTAACATTACCGTCAAAGTATGAACGCGCTACGGTAGAACCAACCGTAGAGCTGTTTGTCGTGCCGCCTGTAATACCGCCGACATTTGTAGTTCCGGTAACGGAGCCTGATACAAAACAATTCTCTACAGTACCGCCGCTCAATTGCCCTGATATACCGCCGACAACTGTTGACCCTGTAATATTAACATTTATAAGCCCAAGATTTTGGACAATGCCGCCTTCTCCTATATAGCCGAACAAACCCTGTCCCGATGTTGTGCTGTTTATCGTTATACCGCTTATTGTAAAACGGCTGCCGTTTAAACTTCCGGTAAATGAGTTTGCCGCGGAAGTGCCGATTCGTTCCCAATTGCCGCCTGTAATGTTGATATTCGCCGTCATTCTATAATGTGAGTTAAGCCCCCATACAGCGCCGTCAAAAAATTGACCTGTGCCGACACGCCGCAGATCCGCTTCATTGGAAATGAGCAGAGGATTGCTTGGACTGCCGCCTGTAATACCGGGGTTAAGAATCAATTTGCCCAAATCTGCGCTTGAAGCGCCGATAAAAAATATGGGACTAATAGACAGCGTTGCTCCGCCTGAACCTATAAAATCTCCAAGGGTGATACTGGCGGTCTCTTCGCTTGTTATATTGCTAAAGATAAAAATGTTATTCCACCACGTTAAAACTGTTTCTGCTGCTGCAGTGTTTCCGCGCAGATTCAACAAGTTAATACTGCCGTTCCATCCTGCCGCTCCAATTCTTACATTTGCGCCTGCGGTTGCGCTTGTTCTGTTCAGTTTGAGCGCGCCGATTGCGGCATTGCCCGAAATGGTAAAGCTGTTTGCCGTTGTAACCGCGTGGTATACATCAGATGCTGCTGCCGTGCCTTCCGTAACTTGCGCCGCGGTTCCTTGTGTGTTGCCTGTAATACTGCCGCCTGTCATGGTGAATGTGCCGATTGATAAAGCTACGCCGCCTGAAGCGGTTGTTGTCGACGCTGCAGTTGTATTGTTGTTACCTGTGATGCTTCCGCCGTTCATTATGAAACTTGCGTTTGTGGTTGCAATAATTACTGCCGCTCCTGTTGTATTAGCTGTTGTATTATTTTCGATGCTTCCGCCGTTCATTTCAAAAACTGATGTACCGGAGTTTATATTCACTACCGCTCCTACTGTACTGTTTGTGTGCTCTCTGATTTTTGATCCTGTTTGCATAACAAACTTGCCGTTTGAAATATGAACAATTGGTCCTGTTCCAGCCGCGGTTCTTCCAATAATGGTAATGTTATTACCAAGCGTAAAGCTTGTATCAACATTGCTTATCGTAAACATGGTAGTACCGGTTCCAATAGTATTGCCGTTAATCGTTCGCATAACGCTATCGCCTGTTATTGTTATATTTTGACTTGCTGTGCTAAATGTGTACCCTGCGGTTATCGTCTGATTTTGTAAAAGTGTTACGGTGAAGTTTCCGATTCGCGTGCCGATTGCGGTAAATGCCGAGGCAAGGTTACTGTAGCCGGCTGCCGCGCCGCCGTTTTCGCTGATCGTAACAGTCGCTAAAGCCGGATTAATCATCAATCTGCCTATATCATAACCCGATGCGCTGATGAAATGCGATGAGCTGATCGGCTGCCGATCAGTGCCGGAACTGATAAAATCCCCAAGTCCGATATCGTTAATTTTAGCAGTGTTGATACCGCTAAAAATCAATTTATAATCCCACCATTCCGAAACTGTCGCCGCTGCTGCAATGCCGCCTCGCAGGTTGAGTGTGGTAATGCTTCCTGTCCAGCCTTCTGCGATATTCACACCGGCGGCAACTGTAGCGCTGGTTGCGTTCAGTTTGAGCGCGCCGATTGCGGCATCACCTGACATGGTAAAGCTGTTGGCGGTTGTAACCGAGTGATAAACATCGGATGCTTCCGCTGTACCATCTGTTACCTGTGCCGCTGTGCCTTGCGTATTACCTGTAATGCTGCCGCCGTTCATAGTGAAAGTGCCTGTTGTTACAGCCACACCGCCTGACGCTGTTGTGGTCGCCGCCGCAGTGGTATTATTGTTTCCTTCTATGCTGCCGCCGTTCATAATAAAACTGGCAGTTGTATTTGTTAATAAATGAACAGCCGCTCCTGTTGTTGTGCTGGTTGTGTGCCCTGTGATTTTCGATCCTGTCTGCATGGTAAACGTGCCGTTTGTAATACTGACGACAACGCCTGTCCCTGTTACGGTTCTTCCGCGTATTGTAACATTATTGCCAAGCGTAAGGCTTGCAGTGGCATTGCTTATCGTAAACATGTTAGTAGCACCTGCGATAGTACTGCCGTTAATCGTCCGCTCCGCGCCTTCGCCGACTATCGTTATATGCTGATTAGCAGTGCTGATTGTTCTGCCTGCGGTAATCGTTTGATTTTCTCTAAGCCTAATGATGAAGTTACCTGCTTGTGTTCCGATTGCGGTAAACGCTGCGGTAAGGTCTGAGTATCCTGTTGTTACGCCGTGTGCGGTAAGTTCAACAGGCGCTGTTGTTTCAATAACCGTAAATGGAATATTCACCTGATATAAAACCCCGTTTCTTGTTACGGTCAGTTTTAATACATGCCCGCCTAAAGCTGCGTAATTAGGATTTGATCCGTTTATTGTAAAGGTTGAAACGGACGCGCCTTCAACAACATGAGAGGGCATTACACCAACACCGGCAATCTCCCATTTAAAATACGAATAATTGCCCGCATTTGATACACTGACAATAAATGCCGCGGAACCGCCCAAACCGTTACGCGAAACAACGATAGGCGTTGTAAAAACCGGATCGCCGTTTTCTATCTGCGCGACATCCAGCATAATGACCGCGGAGCTTCCTATCCATCCTGCGTACAAGGTTATATTGTTATAAACAGGATCGCTGAAATTATAAGCATTGACTGCGGCGGCATCTGTATACCAGCCGTTAAAATTATAACCGTCTCTTATCGGCACAGGAGCTGTAAGCGTACCGCCGTGTAAAACAGATTGCTGCACGCTGATACCGTCGTAGTTGTGGTTAAAGGTAACATTGTAATGAGTGTGGTAAAAATATTGATCGTCAAAAGTTTTTAAATAATCGCTTGTAAGAGAGCTGTAAATGTAAAGTAGCTCGTTCCATTCAGCTTCTTCGTTTTCTCTTGCAAGGCGGAAATTTACATTGTAGATGCCGGAAGGAAGCGAAGCCTCGCCGCTGCTTGTTCCTGTATTCAGCAATGTTTCAGGATAGCCGGATAAGGGTGTGTTGCCTTGCGATATGATCATCGTTGCGGATGTTACACCGCTTGCGCTTATGCTGACGCTCCAATTAAATGTGCCTGCGCCGCTTTCGGATAACGCTTTAAGCTGAACTGAAGCAGAGACGTTTGCCCCTGCAGTAATCGCAATGTTCACGAATGTTCCCTGCGCGGCAAGTTGTGTTTTTCCCGCGTCAAGATACGCATTGACTGTTAAATCGTAGGTCCCCGCAACCAAAATGATCGGCTCTGCAAGCGTCGCGTTGGTGCGCTCAACGCTTATATTTGCGCCGCCGCTTGTTGCGGTAAAGGCAAGTGTATACACTGCGTAATCGCTTAAGGCCGGAGCGGTCGGAATGATTGTCCTCCCTGCATTACCTTCAATGCTTAGAGAGAAAGAACCGTATTCTTGCGGAATATTTATTTCATGATGTGAAGGATTAAAAGGATCGGAACATGAAATGAGGAAAAGAGAAATTACCACAAAGGCGAAGAAGGCGCACAAATGGGAAAGAGTGTTTTTCTTCTTCTGCGCCTTTTGCGACTTCGTGGTAAAAATATTCATTTTTAATTCCTACTGAATAATTTGAAACACAAAATTAGTTCTATACTGCACACCGCCTTTAGTGATGTTCAGTTCAACAGTATGCCAGCCAAGCGAATTGTAAATGAGATTATTAGCGTCAAGAGTTATCGGCGATGTTGTTCCAGTTACATTCTGGTTTGCGTTAACGCCTTTGCCTTTGATGCCCCAGTTAATGGTATCGCCTGCGTTAAGACCTGATACCGTTATATTTTGCGTTGACGGATTGCCGCCTGCCCCTGTTCGAGAAAGCGTCAAAGCCGGAGTTACATTAGGAGTGAAAGCTACGCCTAAGACCGCAGGCATATTGTCAATATTAATTAAAGTGATTGCGAGATTATTCGGAGTCCACTTTGCATAGATTGTCATGTTGTTTAAAACAGGATTAGCGGAGAGATTTTTTTCCGTACCGGCTGCAAAATTGGAAGTTAAATACCAGCCGTCAAAGCGGTAGCCCCTGCTTGCGATTGCATCCATGTTTCCGGCTGTGCCGACAAAACCCGCGTGCAATACAGATTGAATTCCGGGATGCAGATTTGAAAGCGCGTTTGGATCATAAAAGTGCGCGCTGTCATTAAAATGGAATGTTACATTGTACTGTATTCGATGGAAGAAATTGTTATCAAAAGTCATATTAAAGTTACTTGTTAATGAAGAATAAATGTAAAGCAATTCGTTCCATTCGGCTTCGTATTGTTCTGCAGGATTATTGATTGTCTTTGCAAGCTTGAAGTTTACATTGTAAATGCCGGGGTTAAGAGCGGGGTTTCCTGTATTCGCGCCGAACGTAAGTGTTACGGGCGCAATTACCGAAGCGTTAGGTGTAAGACCTGTTATTGTCATTGTTCCCGATGTTAAATCGGTTGCGGTAATATTCGCCGACCAGTTAAAATGTCCTGCTGTTGCTCCTTCCAGCAGAGCTTTGAGCTGAACGTTTTCCTGAATTTCGCATCCGGGAGTAATTACTATTGTCGTATTACCGGTTGCGGCATGCTGCGAAGGTGCTGCTGCATTTCCGCCAAGGTATGCTCTTACCGTTAAATTATATGTTCCCACGACAAGTATTACTACAGGCAGAGTGCCGCCTGCCGTGTCAGACTGTAAAAACTTTACGTTATGTGCAAATCCGCCGGAGGAAGGCGCAAAGTCAAGTTCAAAAACCGCAAATTGATTTAAAATAGGAGCTGTTGGAAGTAAAGTTCTTTCTGCTGTTTCTCCAAGACGAAGAGTAAAACCGCCCTGATCACTCGCCGCTAATTCATTATACGGCTGTTCAATGTTGTTTGTGCATGTTGTGAATAATATTAAAATTACCGTAATAATTGTAAACCACATTACTAGGTTTTCTTTTCTCACTTTTCTTCCTCCTAATTTAATACCGTAAAAACTATATTTGTTTGGTATGCTATACCGTCAATCTTTACTTCAAGCCGTAAAGTATGCATTCCTATTGCGTTATATCTTTCGTCTTCCGCATTAAGCATAAAAGCACTGCTGCCTGTTAGCGGTTCATTATCATCTGTTATGAATAATCCTGCATAAGCTCCTACACCGGAAATTCGCCATGAAATACTTCCTGTATCGAAAAGTTCTTCATTTATTGAAACAAGAGCTTTTATCGGTATTCCGTCTGCTCCTGTACGCGAAATTGTTATGCTTTCAAGCTGAGGAGTTTTATTTATCAATTCTTCTATGCTCAAAGTTACGGTTACACAATTATGTATCCATAGCGCATAGAGAGTGATGTTTTCTGTCACGATGTCCTGTGAAAAGTTCCATTTATTAATACATTCCGCTTCTGTATACCAGCCGGCAAAACCGTAACCGTCTTTTATCGGGGGAGCAGGTTCGGTTATCAGACTTCCCGGCGTTACTGTTATAAACGCAGGGTCTGCATCATAATCGCCGCCGTTTTTATCGAAAATAACAGTGTATGTATGTATCGATGTCCAGTTTGCGTATAACGTAATGTCTCTTTCAGGAATGGTGTTAAAGTTCCACGGAGTTTCAAAAATATCATTTGTACTGTACCAATTATCAAATATATAATTGTATTTTGTAGGATCAGAAGGGCGTTGAATCGGATAATTGCGGTATACAATTTGTTCATTAATATTACTCCCTCCGTTTGTTTCGAAGGTTACGGTTTTTGGGTCGGCTATTTGAATAATTAAAGGATTGTTGCAAGTTATAATTAACATAGAATAAAGTAAAAAGATAAGAGAATATAGAATTTTGACGATGTTAAATCGCTTCATTTCTGGTATTTATCCCTTTTTTAAGTTATTTATTGTGGTTTTATTATATTAAGGTATAAAACTTTTAAAAAGTGAATTTCCGCCAAAGGGAGCGGAATGTAATTGAAAGGGTGTGAAATGCGCCTAAAACCTTAAACCTAGAGCCAGAGAACCTCCAACTATGAAGGGGTAGCCGCCACGTACCTGAGGTTCTATAAAAAAGATGTTTTTAAACAGAAAACGCCAGCCAAAACCGAGCCCTGCTGATATCATACCGATTTTTGCCGGCAGGGTTATTTCGTGTTCTCTTGGGAAGAATATTGCCGGTCCTCCGGCTATTTGAAAAAAAGGACCCCTGTTGGCGGCTCCTTTTAAGACATATAATCGTAAAAGAAAGTGCAATTCCAAGACATCAAGGGCTTTTTTCTCATCAAATAGAAAGCTTGCTTTCAAACCGAAAGAGACTTTTTTTCCATAAGCTATGGTAAATCCTGCACCATAGGAGAAAGTGTATTTACTATATAAAGCGATTTCCGCGCTTGGGCTGAACCAGAATTCCCCGCTTTTCTGAGGCGGCACAGAAGGCGGTTCTTGTTCTTCTTCCTGTGCAAATAATGAAACATTTAAACCGATAATTAAAAGAAAAATTTTAATTATAAACCGCATTATTATTTTTTATAAAGAATAGAAGTTAAATAATAGCAATTTTTCTTTAAATAGCGTAAAATACACCTGAAACGGCGTAAAATGCAAATAAAACAATGAAAAAACTATAAACGCCTTAAAAGAAAGCGGTACTTTATGGAAAAAAATGGTAAAATAACAACTATGAATATTCTGATCTGCGATGATATCCGGGATGAAGCATTAAAACTGGAAAACGCGATTAAAGAAACCTTCGAACCGAGGATTCAATCAGTTGCGGATTTTGAAATGAATATCCGGTATTTTGAGAAAGGGTCAGATGTTCTTGAATTTGTAAAAAAAGGCGCGGAAATAATTGATGTTTGCTTCCTTGATATTCTTATGCCTGAAATGAACGGTATCGAACTTGCTAAAAAATTGCGTACTCTTGATTTTAACGGTAAAATTGTCTTTCTTACCGCTTCTAAAGATTATGGTGTTGAATCGTATCAGGTAAAAGCATACTTCTATTTATTAAAACCTATTAATACACAAGATGTAGCGAAATTATTAAATGAGATTATAAATGACGCATCTATAGAAGACACAGCAGGGATAAAAATTGAAACAAGAAATATGACAAGGTTTGTTTATTTTTCTGAAATATCTTTTGTGGAAGTAATTAATAAAAATGTTTATTTTCGTTTATTGGACGGGAGCGAGATTGTTATATTCGCTTCATTAAGTGAAATTTTATCGCAGTTAAAGGCAGACGGACGTTTTGCGCAATGCCACAGGTCTTATGTAGTTAATATGGACGCTATTACGCAAATTAACGGTAAAGAAATAAATTTTCGATGCGGCAGAAAAGCGCCTATCTCAAGAAGTTATAATGAGTTTGTCGATCAATATTTTATGCGTGTAATGGGAAAGGATATGTAATGAAAGAAATCGCTTTAATTATTGTTCCTTTTTTCTCTGTTTTTTCCAGTGTTTTTATATTGATGTTTTGTTTAACTCATAAAAAATCTCTTTTTTTTGTGATAAATAGTTTTGCGGTTGTTACTGTAGCCAGCGGGTTAATAAATATTTCATTAATTTTAAACGGATATTTTGATATAAATGATAAAATCAAGATATTTCAATCTCTTCTCTACCTTCCTTTGATTATTTTGCTGTTTAAAGAAATGTTGTTTCAAAGAATGTTTGCGTTTTTTATGTTAATGACAATTATTTCTTTTTTACGTTTGCTTGGAATAACACTCTCAGATCTTTTTATTCCATACGGAGAGTTCATAAGTTATTTAATGCTTATTATTATTACATTTATTTTGTATTTTTTTTATATAATACTTGTATTGAAATTCGGCAGGAAGCTGCTTAAAAAGGTGTTTGCCTACGGGCGTGAAAAAGAATGGATCTTATACCTGTTAACCGCAGCCATTTCATGGTTGATCTTGGAATATTTACCGCCTTTATTTCATTCTAATTTAATAATGGCTTTAACAGTTATGTTTTTTGTTGTGTGGAGTTTCATAATTTTGATTTTTGCCATCATTAACACTCACGAAAGAATGAAACAAAAGTATGAAGCCGATTTTGCGCGTGATATTATTTCTTCCGGGCGCGATCATTACAGAAAAATGAATGAACAATATGATATTCTGAAGGTTATGAGGCATGATTATAAATTTCATCTTAACACCACTCTTGATATGCTTCGCAGGGGTGAAACAGAAAAAAGCGATGAATACTTAAGAGGTTTACAAAATCAATTAGAAGAAAACGAATTGTTGAATTATTGCGATAACCCTGTGATAAATTCTCTTGTTGCCGATTATGCAAGAAAGTGTAAAAAATTAAATATAGATTTTAATATTTCCATAAAAATACCGCCGGATTTTATTATACCGAATTATGAGATGTGTATTGTTTTCGGCAATTTATTGGAAAATGCCGTTGAAGCATGTCAAAAACTTAAGGAAGAGAGACAGATAAAACTTGTTGTAAAACCGCAAGGGGAGCAGATTACGATTATGGTGCGAAATACATTTAACGGCGAACTTGTTATGGAAGGAGAGAAGTTTATCAGCACCAAAGAGAACGGCTCAAATCCCGCTTGCGGTATAGGGCTTGAAAGCGTTACGGCGGTTGTCGGCAGTTTTGGAGAGATACTTCATATTAAATATGACAGCAAGTGGTTTAATGTGTTTGTTGTATGGAAGCAGGGAAAATAACAAAAAAGTTCGGTTATATGTTATAATATTAATTTCATTGGAGGATGTATTATGGATAACAGCAAGCCTTCATCAGATGATATAAGAAAAAAGCGCATCAAACGGCAAATTATTTTAATCTCTTCTCTGTTTTGTATTTTGAAATTATTTACAGGTATAATATCATATAATTTAGCTACTAACATACTCAGGGAACAACTGGTTTTTAAATGCCAAGCTGTTGCATTAACAGTGGCCTCGGTTATAGCATCAGATTCAAATAGTTATAAAGATTTTTTAAATACCATGGATATTGAATCAGATTATTACAATCGTACAAAAGAATTAATGATGAATATAAAAAACGCGAATGCGGATCAAGTTTATTATATTTATACTGAAGCGCGTGTTGATGATGATTTAATGATGTATGTTATCGGCGGTGAAAACCCGGTAAGCCCTTTGTATACAGCGCCCGGTGTAAAAGATATGCTTGTTGATGCAAACAGGGAAGCTTATGACAAACAACTTGCGACTACCGGAAAGAACTTTGAAAAAACCGAGTACGGTGTCAGGCTTTCAGCATACGCACCGATCATACATAATGAAACAGGAGAATTTCTCGGGCTTGCAGGCGCTGATATTACAAAATTTCAATATAACCATGTTATGAATATTATTTTGTTTGAAACAATTGCAAGTATTATAATAGTGTTTATATTTTTTGTGTTGATAGTGCTTTTGTTTTAAACAACTTAGTTCCACCCCTCTTGACCAAGCTCCTCTTTTATTATATAAATAATCAGAACAAGGGCGTTCATCATATTATAAAAAGGTGTAGAAATCAGTTGTATAACTGATAGGGAGTTCCTTTTTATGATGCGGTGAGCGCCTTTTTTGGAGGATTAAATGAGCATAATTGCAAGAAATATGCACTTTAAAGAATTAAATGAGCGGATTAAAGCGGGCGGAGCTTATGTCCATATTGATGATGTTTTCGGGCAGCGTTTTATCGGCAGCGCCCTGAAAGGAAAAACGCTTTCTATAAACGGAACGCCCGGTAACGCGCTAGGCTGTTATCTTGACGGCGCTGTGATCGAAGTTCACGGAAATGCTCAAGATGCGACAGGCGATACAATGAATGACGGTAAAATTATTATTCACGGGAATGCAGGAGACGCGCTAGGTTATGCGATGCGCGGAGGGAGTATTTTTGTAAAGGGGGATGCAGGTTACAGAACAGGTATTCACATGAAAGAATACAAAGAAAGGAAACCTGTGATAGTGATCGGCGGAAGAGCCGGAAGTTTTCTTGGAGAGTATCTTGCAGGGGGAATTATTATCGTGCTTGGCATAGGAGCTGAAGGGGAGCAGCCTGTCGGGAATTTTACCGGAACAGGGATGCACGGTGGAAAAATTTTTATTAGAACGACAGTTGAACTAAGATCTCTCCCTGCGCAGGTTGCAGTGGAAAAAGCAAGCAGTGAAGATAAAATTGAAATAGAACCTTTTATAAAAGAATTTGCAGAATACTTCGGTATAGATGCAGCTTATCTTTTACAAGACAGTTTTCTTGTTTTAAATCCTAACGCAAAAAACCCATACAAACAACTTTATACTGCAAATTAAAATATATGTGCGGCATTATCGGTTATATCGGAAAAGAAGACGCAGTCCCCATTATTGTTGACGGGCTTAAAAAACTCGAATACCGGGGTTATGATTCGGCGGGTATTGCGATTTACGGGGAGAACGGTTTTGATGTTGTAAAGCAGAAGGGGAGGCTTGCAATTTTAGAAGAGCGCCTTGCTTCCCGTCTGATAGAAAACAAGCCTCTTAGAGGGCGCTTGGGTATAGGGCATACAAGATGGGCTACACACGGTGAGCCGTCCGATATAAACTCCCATCCTCATGTAGGAAGTAAAAATAAAATCGCCGTTGTGCATAACGGTATAATAGAAAATTACAAACAGTTAAAAGAGCGCCTTGTTAATTGGGGTGTATCATTCGCTTCCCAAACCGACAGCGAAGTAATCGCGCAGCTTGCCGAACATTACTATAACGGCGATTTAATTGATACGGTTATCAAAGTATCGAATGTTGTCGAAGGCTCTTATGCGCTTGGTATTATGTGTATTGATGAGCCTGATTTGCTGATCGCGATAAAAAAAGATAATCCGCTTATTATCGGTATAAGCGATCATGGTAACTTTATTGCATCTGACGTACCTGCTGTGCTTAAACACACTAATAAGATTTATTATCTTAACGATAAGGAGATTGCTGTCCTCAAACAGGGGAGTGTTGAATTTTTTAATTTTGATAAAGAGCTTCTGGAAAAAAATATAGAGACAATAACATGGAGCGCAGACAGTGCGGAGAAAAGCGGATATCCGCACTTCATGTTAAAAGAAATTATGGAACAGCCAAGGGTGTTACGCGATACAATTCAATCTGTTTTAAATGACGGTGATAATAAAAATGTCTTTGAAAATATTTGTGTAACAAGATTTAATAAAATTATAATTACCGCCTGCGGTTCGGCTTATAATGCAGGGGTTGTCTCAAAATATGTTTTTGAAAAACTGTGCAGATTATCTGTCGAAGTTGAACTGGCAAGCGAGTTTCGCTATAAGGATGCAATAATAGATAATAAAACGCTTGTAATTTTAGTAAGCCAATCAGGGGAGACGGCAGACACTATCGCCGCAATGAGGGAAGCGAAATCAAAGGGGGCTGCAACATTGTCTATTGTAAATGTGGTCGGCAGCACGATAGCGAAAGAAGCGGATTATTGCCTTTTCACTTCAGCGGGTCCTGAGATTGCAGTAGCGACAACCAAGGCATTTTCCGCACAGCTTGTTTTATTATACATGCTTGCGATTCGTTTCGCTTTCAAACTTGGGAGGATATCTTTAAAAGAAGAGCAGGAGCAGATTGCAGAAATAAAAGGTATTCCCGATAAGGTTTCCACACTTCTTGATAAAACCGGTTCAATACAAATGTATGCTTCCACCTGTGTCGCTTACAAAAGTATTTTTTTTATCGGAAGAAATATTGATTATGCTATCGCTCTTGAAGGATCGCTTAAGTTAAAAGAAATTTCATATATACACTCGGAAGCTTATGCGGGCGGTGAATTAAAACACGGAACTATTTCTCTTGTGGAAGAAAACACGCTTGTTGTCGTGCTTTCAAATTGCGCAAATTTACATGGAAAAATTATGAGTAACGCGGAGCAGGTTATGAGCAGGGGAGCAAAAGTACTTTTAATAGGGAATTGCCTCAAACAAACGGCACAAGATGAAGAAAAATTTTATCATATAAATCTGCCGCAAATCTCAGAACTTTTTTCACCGTCTCTGTCTGTTATAGTTTTACAGCTTTTCAGTTATTATGTAGCTGCCAACAAAGGTTTGGATATTGATAAGCCGCGTAACCTGGCAAAAAGTGTTACAGTAGAATAGGAGAATTTATGAAAGAAATGCTCGAGTTTGTAAAGGAAAACGATGTAAAATTTATCAGATTAAGTTTCTGCGATATTTTCGGTTTTCAAAAAAATATTTCCATCATGGCGGATGAACTAGAGTCAGCCATAAAAAACGGTATCTCATTTGACGCGCATGTAATCCGCGGTTTCCGCGATATTACACAATCAGATTTATTTTTATTTCCTGATTTATCATCGTTTTCGATTCTTCCTTGGCGGCCGGGACCGGGAAGGGTGCTGCGAATTTTCTGTGACATAAAAACCCCTGACGGCAGCGCCTTTGAACATGACACAAGGTTTATTTTAAAAAAAGTTACAGAACGCGCGGTAAATATGGGTTATATATGCAAGATAGGCGCTGAGTGCGAATTCTATCTTTTTAAAACAGACGAGAACGGAGATCCGTCTAATATTACTCTTGATAAAGGCACTTATATGGATATTTCTCCGATTGACAAGGGCGAAGATATCCGCCGTGAAATTTGTTTAACGCTTGAAGAAATGGGGATAAAACCTGAATGTTCTCATCATGTGCAAGGTCCCGGGCAGAATAAAATAGAATTTAAATTCGGTGATGCCATTTCCAGTGCGGATAATTTGCAAAGTTTTAAAACAGTTGTAAAAGCTATCGCTTCACGTAAAGGGTTATTTGCTTCTTTTATGCCTAAACCCTTGTTGGACGCACCGGGTAACGGAATGCACATTAATATTTCTCTTTATCAGAATGATAAAAATATTTTTACACATGTAAACGAAGGTCACTCAAAAATCGCAGAAAGTTTTATCGCCGGAATTCTTGATAAAACCCCGGAAATCACTCTTTTCTTAAATCAACTCTCTAATTCCTATGAACGTCTGGGAAAATTTGAAGCGCCAAAATATGTATCGTGGTCTCATCAAAACAGATCGCAGCTTGTCCGCATCCCCGCTTCTTCCGGCGATAAAGTAAGAATGGAATTGCGTTCCCCCGATCCTTCGCTCAATCCCTATCTTGCATATTCATTGATTATCAGCGCAGGGCTTGACGGGATAGAAAGAAAACTTGACTTACCTCCGGCAATTGATGAAGATTTATTCACGGCAGATAATAATTCAACAAAGATCCTCGAACAGCTCCCTGACACTTTTGAAAAAGCAATCTTTCTTGCAGAAAACAGCAGTTTTATAAAAAATGTGATAGGAGACCACCTTCTTTCAAAATTTATTGAAATTAAAAAGATTGAAGCAAAAGAATTTGCTTCAGCCAAGGATAAAATACAGTTTTATAAAGAAAAGTTTTTTAACATTTTTTAGTAATAAAGAAGGCAGTTAATATAATGGAAAGCGGCGCTTTAATAGTTACAAGTTCAGAAAAGAATAATGCAAATTCTTTTTGCGCTCTTTTTTCTGATGCCTTAGCTGTCGCTTCCATTAAAAACATTACTGTTCTCGCATCGGCAGGAGAAGCGCGCAGAGCGCTTCTGGAAAAAGATTTTGATATTATTATAATTGACGCTCCTCTTATAGATGAATCCGGCGAAAGTTTGTCACGTTATATCTCTGTTAAAGGTTTATCACAGGTGATACTTGCCGTAAATTGCGAACATTATAATGCTGTATCCGCAGTTTGTCAGGAAGACGGTGTTCTTACAATTTCAAAACCGATAGATAAAGAATTTCTTTGGTCAACTGTTTCTTTAGCTAAATCTGTAAGCCGTAGATTAAAAAAAATACATGAAGAAAATACAAAATTAAAACAAAAAATAGAAGATATAAGAATAATTGACAGGGCAAAATGCATACTTATATCTTATCTGAAACTGACAGAACAAGAAGCGCATCGTTTTATCGAAAAACAAGCGATGGATTTACGTTCAACAAAAAGGTCTATCGCAGAGGAGATTTTAAAAACTTATGCAAATTAATATTAATTCCGATGACAAGCTTAATGAAGAATGTGCAGTATTCGGAGTTAGTTTACATATCGATGAGGCTGTAGGTGTTACGTATAACGGTCTTCTTGCTTTACAGCACCGCGGGCAGGAAGGAGCAGGTATTGCGGTTGCCAATAACCGCAGTATAATTTGTCATAAAGATGAAGGGCTTGTCAGCGAAGTGTTTACAAGCGAAGACCTTTCGCGTCTTGTGAAAGGAAAAGTCGCGGTAGGGCATGCGCGTTATTCGACGACAGGGCAAAGCTCAAAAGAAAATGCAGGCCCTTTTGTTACAGAATACCTGACAGGGAGAATTGCAACCGCGCACAACGGTAATATTACAAACGCAAAAGAAATTAGGGGCAAACTTGCAAAGTACGGTATAAACTTTAACGCTACAAGCGACAGCGAGGTTGTCTCTTCATTAATCGCTTATTATATTGCAAAGGAACATAGTTCTCTGTACGGAACAGCTAACGCTGTCGGTTTATTAAGAGGGGCTTTTTCGTTGATTATCGTCACCAGTAAAAATAAATTGATTGCCGTGCGTGATCCAAAGGGTTTCCGTCCGCTCTGCATAGGGAAAAACGGTATAGGCTGCGCGGTTGCTTCAGAATCTTGCGCGCTTGAAACCTGCGGTTTTGAATTTGTCCGTGATGTGTTTCCCGGAGAAGTTGTAATAATTGAAAATGGAGAGATAACAGAATCCTTGTTTTTTCAACAGTCAAAAAACGACAATGATAATGAATCGGATAACACGCTCGGCTTATGTATATTTGAGTATGTTTATTTTGCGCGCCCTGATTCCATAATTGACGGATTGAGTGTTTATACAGCACGTTACAATATGGGGCTTGCATTGGCGCGCGAATATCCTGTAGAAGCCGACGCTGTTTGCGGAGTGCCGGATTCAGGGCTTGAAGCGGCTTATGGTTACAGCGATGCAAGCGGAATTCCGCTTATTAAAGGTTTTGTAAAAAACAGATACATAGGAAGAAGTTTCATTTATCCTACACAAAGTAAACGCGACAGCGCGGTCAGAATAAAACTTAACCCTTTATCTGTAAATATCCGAGGAAAGAGAATCGTGCTTGTGGATGATTCAATCGTGCGCGGAACAACAAGTGAAAAAATTGTTAAAAGCTTAAATAATGCGGGAGCGAAAGAAGTCCACGTGCGCATTTCTTCGCCGCCTTTCCGTCACACATGTCATTACGGCACTGATATTGACAGCGAGGAAAATCTAATCGCAAATAATATGAGCCTTGATGAAATCTGTAAAAAGATAGGGGCTGACAGTCTTGGATATATCAGTATAGATGCTTTAAAAGACGCATGTAAAAAATGCTCATTGTCGTTTTGTACAGCATGTTTTACAGGTAACAATGCGGTACGTGCAAAGAAAGATATTTTCGAGTGATTTTTTATCGCAAACAGATATGCCTGATAATATATCATTTATTATATTTTATTTTAATTTTGAAACAGTCATTTAAATGAACAATTTGATGTCTTGTTATTGGCATCATTATTAAACCTAAAATATTTTTTCTGCTCCAGAAATCCAATAACCAGATTGATTTCGGATTATTTGTCACACCGCCGTTTTGTTTTATTTTTTCCAACTGTTCTTTTTCAGTTTTTATTTTCATATCTGAAAAAGTTAAGCTTTCAATAATCTTTTTTGTTGATTTCCCTACTTTAATCCTGTATTCCTTTAATTCTTTTATAGAAATATCATTATTTAATACTTCAATTTCAGAATATGTAAGGGCGTTCCCGGTGTCTTTTATTTTTATATTTAATTTTTTCTGAATTTCTTTATTGAATACCGGTTCTTTATTTCCTATTATTATATTTGAAATTAAATCTTCTATTCGGGTGATATGCCATATATTCCATATAATTGATGTTTCTTTACCGGAAATTATCCTGCATGTTTCGTCTTTTAAATTTTCCCATAACTCGTAATAATAAGTTTGCGCGGAAACGCTGTATACTTTTCTATCATGTAAAAGGCTGTGCATTTCCAGCAATAATTTTATACCCTTATCGAAAGTATTTTGATTTGATAAAAAGACTTTCAATTTTTTTTGATTTTCATTCCATCTTTTTGATACATTAATCATAAATCATCCTTGTTCGGATAATAGTATATTAAAATAATGGTAAAAACAAACATTTTTGCCTGTTTTTCCATGATTTACAGAAAAAAAACTCTTGTAAAATTTTAAAAATCTGGTTATAATAAACTTATTCCTATTTTAGGGGGGGAATATGAATTTTGATAAATTGAATGAAAAGTTTGAGTCCGCTGATGTAGTAGAAGAATTAATTATGTTATCAACTAAGGTTTTTGACAAAAACAACGATGATGTAAAAAAAGTTGTTGAAATGTTTATTACCAGATCGTATTTAATGGGCAAACAGAATGCCGTTAAGTCATTTGACGATTGATTATTATATATATCAAAAAAGTTAATAAATCATTCAAATTTACCGCTGTAAACTATGTTTATTATGTAAATTCCGCCATATTTTGTTACTAGACAATCTCTCCGATTTTCTCCATAATACTTATAGAACAAAGGCGTTCATCAGATAATATGGGTTACGTATTAAATGATGAGCGCCTTTTTAATATCATGATTTACATATTGAGGGAAAGGAATGAACGACGGCAAAGCTGAAGGTGATGCTTACTTAATTCTGGAAAACGGCAAGGTTTTTAAAGGTAAATTTTTCGGGGCGCAGGGCAATGTTACAGGCGAGATTGTCTTTACCACCGGAATGACAGGTTATCTTGAAACGCTTACCGATCCCAGTTATCGGGGGCAGATTGTTTTACAAACCTTTCCTTTAATCGGCAATTACGGGATAATCCCTGAAGATTTTGAAAGCGCCGGTGTCGGGGTTAAGGCTTACATAGTAAAATATCCGTGTAAAACCCCGTCCAATTTTAGAAGTTTAAATAATCTGGGCGCTTTTTTAAAGGAGCGCGGAATCATCGGTATGTGCGGTATTGATACACGCGCTCTTACAAAAATTATACGTGAAAACGGGGTTATGAACGGAAAAATTTCTTCCAATGAGCCGGTAAACGCAGACATCGAAGAAATAAAAAAATATTCTGTGGTAAATCCCATTGCCGATGTTTCTCAGCATAGCGTAATAAAGTCGATTGAGTTGGCTGCAAGTAAAGGCTCCGCCTCTTCGAAGCTTGCTGTAAATAATTCTTCAACGAATCGTGCGAAAAAACGCAGTATCGCTCTTATGGATTTCGGCGCAAAGAGAGGGATTGCAAACGCTCTTTTGGCAAGAGACTGCGAAGTGTGGACCTTTCCTTATGACACCCCTGCAGAAGATATAATCAATTTAAAACCAAACGGGATAATGTTGAGTAACGGTCCCGGCGATCCTGCCGATAAAGCAAACAAGGTGATCATTGAAACGCTTGAAGCTCTTGTAAAAAGCGGTATCCCCATTTTCGGTATCTGCATGGGGCACCAGCTTCTCGCCCTTGCAAACGGATATACAACAAGAAAATTAAAATTCGGGCACCGCGGGGCGAACCAGCCTGTAAAGGATATGCAAACCGGGAATGTTTATATCACTAGCCAAAACCACGGCTATGAAGTTGTTGCAAATAACAGTTCTTTTATTAATGTAAATGACGGAAGCTGTGAAGGGCTTGATTACGGAGTTTCATTTTCCGTGCAGTTTCATCCCGAAGCTCGCGGCGGTCCCTTAGACACAAATTTCTTGTTTGATCGGTTTATCGAAAGGTGTAAGGTGTATGCCGCTGAATAAAGATATTAAAAAAGTTTTAGTGATAGGTTCAGGCCCTATAGTGATAGGGCAGGCGGCGGAGTTTGATTATGCAGGGACTCAAGCCTGCCGCGTGCTTCGCGAAGACGGGATAGAAATTGTTCTTGTTAATTCAAATCCCGCAACAATAATGACAGATAACAACATTGCAGATAAAATTTATATCGAGCCTTTAACGCTGACAACCGTTAAACGCATAATAGAAAAAGAGCACCCGGACAGTATTTTATCAGGTCTCGGAGGGCAGACAGGGTTAACCTTATGTATGCAATTAGCGCGTGACGGTTTTCTTGATAAATACAATGTGCGTTTATTAGGCTCATCACCGGAAACTATAGACAAAGCGGAAGACAGAAAAATCTTTAAAGAAACAATGGAAAGCATAGGGCAGCCCTGCGTCCCTTCTGTGATTGCGACAGATATTGAAACGGCGGTAAAGTTTGCAGGAGAGATTGGCTATCCTGTGATTGTGCGCCCTGCTTTTACCCTGGGAGGTTCAGGCGGAGGCAGCGCGTCAGACGAAGAAAAACTAAAGGAAATTGCGTCTAACGGTCTTTCGCTTTCGCCGATTAATCAAATACTTGTTGAAAGATCGATTGCAGGCTGGAAGGAAATTGAATTTGAAGTAATGCGCGACAGTAAAGGAAACGTGATCACTGTTTGTTCTATGGAAAACTTCGATCCTGTTGGTGTTCATACAGGAGACAGCATAGTTATCGCTCCTTGTGTCACGCTTGCAGATAAAGAGTATCAAATGCTCCGCACTGCGGCTCTTGATATTATCAAAGCCTTAGGTGTAGAGGGCGGCTGTAACGTGCAATTAGCGCTTGAGCCTAACAGTTTTGAATATGCAGTTATCGAAGTAAACCCGCGTGTTTCCCGTTCTTCCGCGCTTGCAAGCAAGGCAACAGGTTATCCGATTGCAAAAGTAGCGGCGAAAATCGCTATCGGTTATACTTTGGACGAAATAAAAAACGCGGTGACAGGAACAACCTACGCCGCTTTTGAACCTTCTCTTGATTATGTCGCGGTAAAATTCCCGAAGTGGCCCTTTGATAAATTTGTTTATGCAAATAAAGAACTCGGCACGCAGATGAAAGCGACAGGCGAAGTTATGGCAATAGCCGACACCTTTGAAGAAGCGCTTTTAAAAGCGGTGCGCGGCGCGGAGATTGGGCTTAACAGCCTTGATTTACCGCGTCTTAAAGCGAAAACCGTAATTGAAATACGCGCTCTTTTGGAAAAGGTGACAGATGAACGCTTGTTTGTTTTATACGAAGCAGTTAAAAGAGGCGTCACCATTGATGATTTGTATCACATAACAAAAGTTGATCGCTGGTTTTTAAATTGTTTAAATAATATTTATGAAGATAACAAAGAACAAGAAACAAAGATCAGAGAACAGAGAATAAAGAATAAGGAATTTAATTCGAATAACCAGTCTCTGATTTATAAAATGGTTGATACTTGCGGCGGCGAATTCGAAGCAAAGACACCTTATTTTTATTCAATTACAAACGCTTATGAAAATGAGGCTTTACCTTTTATACAAAAAAGCGTGAAGGAAAGAATCATCGTGCTTGGAAGCGGGCCGATACGGATAGGGCAGGGTATCGAATTTGATTATGCCTGTGTTCATTGTGTATGGACTCTTAAAAGCATGGGTTATGAAGTCATCGTTATAAATAATAATCCTGAAACTGTTTCTACAGATTTTGATACAGCAGACAGATTATATTTTGAACCCTTATTCATTGACGATGTGATGAGCATAATTGAATTGGAAAAACCGATAGGTGTTATTGTCGCCTTCGGCGGCGGCACAGCAATCAAACTTACAAAAAAATTATATGACCGCGGCGTTAAAATAATCGGCACTTCTGCAGAAAGTATTGATATTTGCGAAGACAGAGAACGTTTTGATACTTTACTGGAGGAACTGCAAATAAAACGCCCGAAAGGTTTTAGCGTAATGAAAGAAGAGGAAGCCTTGGAAGCTGCAGGCAAGCTGAAGTTTCCGGTGTTAATGCGGCCTTCGTATGTGCTTGGCGGTCAGAATATGATCATCGCGTTTTCCAATGAAGATATAAAAGAGTACATGGAAATAATTCTGCGTCAGAAACAGGATAACCCTGTGTTGATTGATAAATATTTAAGCGGACGGGAAATCGAAGTGGACGCTATCTGTGACGGTGACGATGTGCTGATACCGGGCATTATGGAGCATATTGAACGCACCGGCGTTCATTCAGGTGACAGTATCGCTGTATATCCCGCGTTAAATATAGACGATGATTTAGCTGATAACATTTTTGAAGTGACAAAAAAACTCTGTATGGCTTTGGATGTTAAAGGACTTGTTAATATTCAATATGTACTTTATGAAAATGAAATTTATGTTATCGAAGTAAACCCGCGCGCATCGCGCACTGTTCCCTATATTAGCAAGGTGACAGGCGTTCAAATGTGCGAACTTGCAACAAAGGTTAGTATAGGCGAGAAATTATCTTCGCTTGGATTTAAATCCGGTATTGCAAAAATCCCGCCTTATGTTGCGGTTAAAGTTCCTGTTTTTTCCTTTGAAAAACTTGCAGGGCTTGATACGCACTTGGGGCCTGAAATGAAATCCACAGGGGAAGTTTTAGGGCTTGGAAAAAATCTTCAGGAAGCGCTTTACAAGGGTTTGGTTGCCGCAGGTTATAAGATGAAAAAATCCGGAGGCGTTCTTTTAACAATACGCGACGGCGATAAGGGCGAGATTATCGGCATGGCGCAAAAATTTTCAAAGTTGGGTTTTACTTTGCATGCGACACGAGGGACTGCGCGTTTTCTTGCAAAAAAAGGTTTTACAGTTGAGCCGATAGATAAAATTTTTGATAACCATGAAGTAAATACAGAAACGCTTTTAGCAAGCGGTAAGATAAGTTACATTATCTCTACATCAGAAAAAGGAAGAGACCCCGCGCTTGACGATGTTAAACTGCGAAGGAAAGCTGTAGCGCTCGGCGTTCCCTGCCTTACTTCGATTGATACGGCAAACGCGCTTGCAGACTCTCTTCTTTCCGATTACAGCGAAATAAATACCGAGTTAGTTGACATTAATAATTTAAGGGCAAGCCATATCAAACTTCCGTTTACAAAAATGCACGGTACAGGAAACGATTATATTTATATTAACTGTATTGATATGGAAATAAATTCGCCGGAATCTCTTTCCGCGCTTTTATCGGATCGTCATACAGGTATCGGAGGGGAAGGTCTTATATTAATTTTACCTTCCGAGAAAGCCGATGCAAAAATGAGAATATTTAATCTTGACGGCAGCGAAGGCGCGATGGCTGGTAACTCAATCCGTTGTGTCGCAAAATATCTTTATGATAAAGGTATAGTAAAAAAACGCAATATGCGTCTTGAAACACGCAGCGGAATCAAAGAACTGCAAGTTTTTACAAGAAACGGAAAAGTATCATCTGTAAAAGTAAACATGGGCCGCGCGCAATTACATCCTGAAAAAATTCCTGTTAATCTTTCCGGCGAGAATGTGATTGCACGGCAAGTGAATATCGGAGGAAAAAACTACGATATAACCTGTGTTTCCATGGGCAATCCTCACGCTGTAGTTTTCTGCGAAGGCGTTGATAATTTAAATCTTCAGCTAACAGGGCCTTTATTTGAAAACGATCCCTTGTTTCCTGACAGGGTGAATGTAGAGTTTGTAGAAATAATGGATATAAACCATTTAAAGATACGGGTCTGGGAAAGAGGCAGCGGAGAGACGCAAGCCTGCGGTACAGGAGCCTGCGCCGCGGTTGTAGCCGCCGTCCTAAATAATCATTGCGATAAAGGTATGGACATCAAAGCCCAGCTCCCAGGAGGCGAATTAATTATCAATTATACCGATGATACCGTTTTCATGACAGGAGATTGCGTAACTATTTTTGATGGTGTTGTAGAGATTTAATGTCATTATTACTTGGAGTAAATCCTATCATTCTTAATGCAAGGCTTCCAAGATATTTTATTAAGAACAGCGTTGCAATTGGGATTATCAAGCTTGTGACAAAGAAACAGATAATATAATTTATCATCTTGTCAATCAATGTATCAAAATAATTTTTTATTTTATTAAAAAAATTACTTATACCTGTTCCGATACTTTTTAATAAATTTAAATCATTTGCTTCTTCGCCGTTTTTTTCTATATCTTTTGATAATTCATCAATATCATTTACAGTATTATCTATATAGTTTGATAAAAGGCTTGCCTCAATCGTGTGTGAAAGCCCAAGTGACATCGGAACTGCAAGACATATGCAAAAAAATATTATTATGTAGCCTGCAATTATTTTTTTTAACTGTCCTGCATTTTTTTTATTCCAAATGGAAATAATAATAAAAATAATACCGACAGGAATTATTATTCTAAAAGTGAGTAAAAATGAAATAGCCAGAATCATTTTCTCAAGAACCAAAGCGCCTATAGCCCATAAACAAACATTAGAAATTTGATCCAGTGTATTATCAACTACTTCCGCCCATCCTAAAGGCTGCGCTGATACTGCAAGCCCGCCGACAATAGGAATTGAGCCTTCGATTTGTATTGTTTGTACAAAGGAAATGATCCCGCTTGCAACTTTAATGGAAAGCCAAACTCCGCCGACCTGCGCTATTTTATCAGTTAATATAGCCTGTAGCCTGCCGTTTTCCTTTATATTGTCATATTTTAATGAAGATGAAGAAAAAGAAATACCTGCCGCTAAAATTATTAAAACTATTGAAATTACTATTTTAATTATTATTTTAGACATATACGAGAGAAGGGACTTGAACCCTTATGCCTATGGCACCAGATCCTAAGTCTGGCGTGTCTGCCAATTCCACCACTCTCGCGATATAAAAATTTACCAGTTTTCTAAGCACTCTGTCAATTGACCAAAGCTTCACTTTTTTGATAAAATATCTGACAGGACCGCTAGCTCAGCCGGTAGAGCAGCAGACTCTTAATCTGCGGGTCGAAGGTTCGATCCCTTCGCGGTTCATTGAGAAAAAAATATCAGCTTCCCTATCTCTTTTTAACAGGAATTCTCAAAACCGTTTTCAATTTACTGACATCTGTTTTTCTTGGGTCTGACAGATAAATTTCATGGTGTCTTCTTGTCTCGTTAATATCATGTAACAGATTATTTTCTTCAATGAACGTGTCAATCAGTTTTAATGTTGCAGGTTCATCATCATATGAGCCTATGTGCATGCATTGAACGCATAAACCTTCTTTAATTTTTATTAATTTCGCATTTCCGGTATCAAGATTTTTTTTGCTTTGTACTTCTTTGCAAGCCCATTCAAAAACTTTTTTATTTACAAATTCTGGAAGCCTGATTACAGACAGCCAGAAATATTCTGATTTATTAACCGGTTTTTCTTTTCCATTAAACCACCAAAAACCTTCAAGCGGCGGGACAACATAATCAAAATAACCGTTTGGGGTATTGTTTCCCTTTTTGCTCATTTTGATTGTGTATTGAATCGCATATAAAAGCCCGACGGCTTTTTGATATTCTCCGTTCTCTTCATTCGGATCGCCTTTCCCTTCGACAGCGGAAAAAGCTATTTCAGGCACATTGATAAGCGCAGGCTGGTTTTTCGGGAAATATAAATCCTTATATTCCTTTTTGTAGTCTAATGTTTCAGGCATTTTTTTCTCCTTATTGACTATACTGCATGGTTGTATAGCATAAATCAAGGGATAAAATCCGAATTTTAAATAAAAAATAGTTTCAAAAACTAACTGATTATCAGACTTACTTCAATGAATGAAATTTGGTATAATGTTTAATATGGCAAAGGAAGTAAAACCAAAGAAGACCGCAGTCCCCAAGCCTAAAATATTGTCAAAGCCTGCTGCAGCCGTTTACAGCGCCACTCAAACAGAGGAAACATTCAAAGCCGCAGTTTTTCAGGACTTTTTCAGCAATTTAAAATATGTATACGAACCAAATATCGGCAATATTGATTTTATAGTAACCGAAGCAAAAACACTAAAAGGCAATATTTGGACACGCCATTATTTATGGGCGGAAAGCAAGAAAGGTATTGCGGAAATATATCCAATGCTTACTCAATTAGTTTTAACAGTAAAAAAGACTTATGAAAAAGGCGATCATCTGCCGCCTCCCTATATCGCTTGTTTTGATACTTCAAAAATAGCCTTTGTTCCCTTCCATGATATATTACCGATATTCAGCGATAATGATGTTAATTGGAATGTAACTCCAAGTAATCATACATCGCCTGATTTTTTAAAAACAAAAAAGAAAGTCGAAGCGCTATCAAAAAAGAATATAGTAATATTTAATTTTGATACAGATAAAAAAGAAATTATCAATTTTATAAATAATAACCTTGTTGCAGGTAACATAACCGCAAAATTTCAAATAAACAAGAATAACTTTGTAATAATATACAGCAAATGGCTTGAAATAGTAAAAAAAACTATCGCCATTGATTGGAATATAGTAAAAAAATCCGGCATTATAGACGGTGATTTTTTTCTTGCCGATTTATTGTCAAAAGATAATTACACGCTTAAAGATAAACTCTTTGTCGTCTTGCAAAACAACCAATATAAGTTTGATAAAAAATTTGATGACGCCGGATTTTCATTATATAAAGAGGTTGGCTTTAATGACAATCAAAAAGCTCATAACGCATTCTGGAGTAAATACGAACGCCCGCCGCTTGAAGAATATTGGGATTATATAATCAATCGAAGAGATTTATTAGTACCGCAGGATATTAGGGAACGCAAAGGCTCTTTCTTCACGCCCAGACAATGGGTTGAATTATCTCAAAAATATATCGCCGATGTGTTAGGCGAAGATTGGCAGGACGAATATTATATTTGGGATTGTGCCGCGGGAACGGGAAACCTATTGGCAGGGTTGACAAATAAATATAATATTTGGGCTTCCACTCTTGATAAAGCCGATGTCGATGTAATGAAAGACCGCATAAAAAACGGCGCGCATTTGTTAGAAGATCATGTGTTTCAATTTGATTTCTTGAATGATGACTTTTCAAAATTACCGAAAGTTTTACAGGAAATAATCAAAAATGATAAAAAACGAAAAAGATTGATTATATATATCAATCCGCCTTATGCCGAAGCGAGTAATTTAAGAACATTAGAAGGCGGCAAAGAAGGAAACAGAGGAGTTGAGCAAAGCGAAATAAATAGAAAATACGGTTATTTATTAGGTCAAGGAAAAGCGGAAATATTTGTACAATTTTTTACAAGAATACATCAGGAAATGAAAGGCTGTATTCTTGCGGAATTTTCAAAATTAAAAATAATATCAGGTCAGCATTTTATTGATTTCAGAAATTTCTTTCGTGCAAAAATGAAAAGGGCTTTTGTCTGCCCTGCTAATACTTTTGATAATGTAAAAGGCAGTTTCCCTATCGGCTTTTTTATTTGGGACACTTCCGAGAATATAAAAATAGGCAAAGTTAAAACAGATGTCTACGACGCTGACGCAAATAAAATCGGTAAAAAGACCTTTTTCTCTTACGATAACAGTCATTATATAAATGATTGGATTAAACCATTTAGAGGAAGAAAAGAAGGTCATAACATCGGTAAATTTCCGTTCAAGGGTAACGATTTCCAAAATCAAAAGTTAATTGCAATTGTTCACCCAAACATGGATTATAACGTTGAAGCAGGTCAATTTTTAATAAATATAAATAATTTGATTATCGCTTCTGTTTATTTTGCAGTCAGAAAAGTTATACCTGCTGATTGGTTAAATGACAGAGACCAATTTTTATATCCTGACGCAAACTGGGAAAACGATACCGAATTTCAAAATGATTGTTTTGCATATATGGTTTTTAATAATACTATACAATCAAAATACGGCACTAATCACTGGATACCATTTACTGAAGAAGAAGTAAATGCAAGAAATAATTTTGATAGTCATTTTATGTCAGATTTTATTAAAGGCAAATTGAAAAACGACGGTTATAATGATTTATTTTCGGAATTAGAAAAAAAATATAAAGCCTTAAAATTCTCAACCGAGGCTAAAGCGGTTTTCAAAGCAGGTAAAAAATTGTGGCAATATTACCACTTACAGCCGACAGCAGCTGTAAACGCAAGCCTTTATGACATTAGAGAGTTTTTTCAAGGCAGAGATGATGATAAGGGTAAAATGAATAATAAAAGCGGAGATGATCAATATAATACACTAATCGGCGATTTACGTTCTGCTTTAAAAGAACTGGCGTTGAAAATTCAACCGAAGGTTTATGAATACGGTTTCTTGGCAGAATAATTAATTTCTGCTCTGACTTCAAAGGTAAAATTTAAGACAAGGGCTTTACTGTTAAGGGAGTTAAGCAAGCAAAATATCAATTAAAATATAGCTATTGACTTAAATAATTTTCTTTTATAAGATTACCTAAAAGACAAAAAAGAACCGAAAATCGGTTTTAATACATAAAAATACACGAAAAAGAGGAAAATTGTGGCTATCAGTAAAGAAATAAAACGTTTGGATAAATCGAATGTGTCATTGAGCGTTACAGTCCCCAAAGAGGATGTACGCGCCCAATATAACGATATGATGAAGGAATACACCAAAAACCTTCAAATACCGGGGTTTCGTAAGGGGAAAGTACCTCAGGAAGTGCTTGAGCGGAAATTCGGCGAGGCGCTAAAGGAAGACGCTTTGGGGCGTATAGTCGAGGCATCATTAAAAGAGGTTTTCGGCGATGAGGAAGATAAACTGCCCCGCCATGAAAGGCCCCTTCCTTATTCAAGGCCCCAGCTTCAGAACGAAGATATAAAACTCGATATCGATCAAGACCTCTGCTTTTCCGTTATTTACGATGTCCTCCCCGAAGTGAAAATCGGTCAATGGAAGGGGCTTAAGGTCGAGTACCCCTATGCCGGCGTCGAAAACGAAGACATAGACAGGGAGCTTGACGAAATCCGCGAGCGGAATTCCGTCGTTATGGATAAGGATGACGCGCAGGCGGCGCAGAAAGGCGATGTTATCACTATTGATTATCAGATAATGGATGAAGACGGCGTAACGCCCCTTCAAATATCAAGAAAAGATATGGCTTTCACGCTTGACGGAAAAAATGTTTTTAAATTTGATGATGATATCATCGGTATGAAAAAAGGCGATACCAAAGAATTCGAAAAACAATTTGACGATGATTATTTTGACCCCTCTCTAACAGGGAAGACAAGGAAAGTAAAAATTACGCTTATCTCTCTCAAGGAAAAACAACTCCCGGAATTAAACGACGATCTTGCTCAGGATGTTGATGAAAAATTCAATACCCTTGACGATTTAAAAAACAGCATCAAAGAACGTTTAAGTAAAAATCTTGAAGCGCGTTTAAAAGACAAAAAACTCAACGGTTTGTTGGAAAAAATAATGGAAAGCACCCCGGTAATCATTCCGGAATCGATGATCCAAACCGAGGTTGACGGGCGTTTGCGCAGGATTGCCCGTTACTATAATATCGATGCGGATATTGTTTCCCAGATGATGGGCGCGGAGAAAATCGAGGAATTGCGCGGAGACGCTCAGAAAGCGCTTCATTCACGCTTGATTATTGAAACTCTAATGGAAGATCAAAAAATCGAAGTTTCTGATGAAGAAATTGAAAAAGAAATGGAGCTTGCCGCAAGCGAAAACGGTGTTAATATCGAAGAAATTAAAAAACATTATGAAAGCGAACAATCCATGCTTTATTTTATTGAAGATATAAAAGAAAAGAAAATGATAGAAATTTTATTAACCGAAAATACTTTAAATCAAGGAAAAAAGGAGAATTATCTGGCTTTTATGTCAGATAATGGTTAGATTCAAGATATGAGGGAAAGAATGAGCAGTTTGGTTCCGTATGTAGTCGAGCAAACAGGGATGGGGGAGCGTACTTATGATATTTTTTCCCGTCTTTTAAAAGACCGTATCGTATTTTTAGACGGGGATATCCACGATGTTTCCGCCGATCTGGTTGTGGCGCAGCTTCTTTTTTTAGATGGGCAGGATACGGAAAAAGATATCAATCTTTATATAAATTCACCCGGCGGCTCTGTTACAGCGGGTCTTGCAATTTATGATACGCTTCAACATTTAAAGTCCGATGTGCAGACCATCTGCCTCGGGCAGGCGGCAAGTATGGCAGCCCTGATTTTAACCGCGGGCACAACCGGCAAGCGTATGATTTTACCATCATCGCGTGTTCTCATTCATCAGCCTTGGGGCGGCGCTCAGGGGCAGGCAAGGGATATCGGTATTCAATCAAGGGAAATGATACGCTTAAAAAAAATGACGATTGAATATTTCGCCCTTCATTCGGGAAAAACTGTTGAACAAATCGCGTCCGACATGGAAAGGGATTTTTTTATGTCAGCGCAAGATGCTGTAGACTATGGAATAGTCGATTCTATATTAAAACGGGATAAAACAGGGAAAGAAAAAAATGGCTAGACTTCGTAACGGGCCTGAAATTTTTGAAAGGGTTTGTTCATTTTGCGGAAAAAGCACAGATATGGCGCGCCGCCTTATCGCCGGCCCCAATGATGTTTACATCTGCGATGAATGTATAGAAGTATGCCGTAAAATTCTTTATGAAGAAGAACACGAACTTACTTCGCATTTTACAGGCGATATCCCCACCCCGCGTGAAATAAAAAATTACCTTGATCTTTTTGTAATAGGGCAGGATAACGCGAAAAAAGCGCTTTCTGTCGCAGTTTACAATCATTATAAAAGAATCGCCAACCCTTCATCAATGTCGCGTAACAGTAACCTAAACAAAAACGATGAAGTGGAAATTGAAAAATCAAATGTCCTTATAATCGGTCCTACAGGGACCGGAAAAACTTTGCTTGCTAAAATTTTAGCTAAAAAATTAAAAGTGCCCTTTGCCATCGTTGACGCGACAACGCTTACGGAAGCAGGTTATGTCGGAGAAGATGTAGAAAATATTTTATTGAAATTGATTCAAAACGCAGGCGGCAATATCGCCGCGGCGGAAAGGGGAATCGTTTATATTGACGAAATCGACAAGATCGCGCGGAAAGGGGAGAATGTTTCCATTACACGCGATGTTTCAGGCGAAGGCGTGCAGCAGGCTCTTTTAAAAATTATCGAAGGCACGATTGCGTCAGTCCCTCCTCAAGGCGGACGGAAACATCCCAATCAGGAAATGATCCGCATAGATACAACAAATATTCTTTTTATTTGCGGCGGCGCTTTTGTCGGTCTTGATAAAATGATTTCCCGCCGCGTTGTGCAGCATCCTCTCGGCTTCGGAGCGGAAACAGGCAGCGGTGAAAAATCCCTTAAAGACCTTTATGACGCCATGCACCCGGATGATTTAATTCAATTCGGCATGATCCCTGAGTTTATAGGCCGTCTTCCGATTACTGTCGGTCTTGAAGAATTAAAAAGAGAAGATTTAAAACGCATTATCACAGAGCCGCGTAACGCTATTGTGCGTCAATATCAGGCGTCCCTCGCTTATGATGATGTTAAACTTGAATTCACTGAAAAAGCGATAGACGCGATTGCGGATATGGCTATTAAACAGAAAACGGGAGCAAGAGGCTTGCGCGCTATCGTAGAAAAACTGATGACCGATATTATGTTTGATATCCCTTCAATCGTAGGCGATAAGCGTGTAATCATAACACAGGATACGGTGGAAAAATCCGAGCCTCCGCAGATAATTTATCATCAGCAGGAAGAGCAAAAAAGCGCGTAACATTAATCAGATTCTTTAATCATCGGGGGTATCCTCATTAATAACGGTAATTCCAACAGTAATTTTTTATTTAAAATGTATTCAAAATTTTTCGGGAAAAAATATTACCCTGAAGATTATGATGTAAATGAAAAAGAAATATCTACAGAAAATTTTCCCTTGCTTCCCCTTAAAGAGCTTGTTGTTTTTCCTGATACAATAATTTCCATTTTAGTTAAATCAAGTTCCGACCTTGCCGCAGTTAATGAAGCGAGAGCGCGTGAAAACCGTTTATTTGCATCATGTATTAAAAATGATCAAACAAATATTCTTGCAAATGAAACTTATGATGTAGGGACTGTAGTAAGAATAATTAACCGACTGCGTCTTCCCGATAATTCATACAGGGTACTTTTTCAATGCGAATACCGTGGAAAAATAATTTCCACATCTCCTTTGCATAATTTCTTGATGGTAAAGGTAGAACCTTTAAAAACAACGGGGATAGCCGAACCTTTATCAGATGAAGATATAGGTTTAATGCGGAGTGTTCAAAAATCTTTTGCACAGTATGCCGAGTTTTCAAGAAAAGTAAGCGGCGACACATTATCTGCCGCGGAAAAAACAGATAACCCTGAGCGGCTTTCAAATCTTGTGTGTAACGCGATATCCTTGCGTCCTGATAAAAAGATCGAACTTTTAAGTTTTACTGATACTAAAGAAAGGCTTTATGAAATTCTCGACGCGCTTGAAAGGGAAAATCAAATATACACCATACAAAAAAATATTTCCGGAAAAGTAAAAAGCAAGATGGATAAACGCCATCGCGAATATATCCTTAATGAACAGCTAAAAGAAATTAACAGGGAGCTTGGAAAAGACAAGGTTGAAGATGAATTTGCAATATTGGAAGAACGCATAAAAGAAAAAAATCCTCCGATAGAAATTTTAGAAAAAGCGGAAAAAGAAATAAAACGCTTAAGAAAACTCCAGCCCTTTTCCCCTGAAGCGGGTGTAGTGCGTACATATCTTGAATGGATAGCGGATTTACCCTGGAGCAGTTTTTCTGTTGATTCAGGTGACCTTGCAGAAGCGCAAAAAATCTTAAATGAAGATCATTTCGGTATGCAAAAAGCGAAAGACCGCATTATTGAATTTATCGCTGTCAGGCAGTTGCTGGGCAATGCGGAAGAAGGGCTTCAGGATTTGGGACTAGGGGCTGGTGATGCTGTAAGTGCTCAGTCCCTTCCTGAAACTTTATCAAGCCCTCATTCAATTAAAGGGCCGATTCTTTGCTTTGTCGGACCTCCCGGTACCGGGAAAACCAGCCTCGGTAAATCTGTGGCGCGCGCTTTGGGGCGTGAATTTGTACGCATCTCTTTGGGCGGCGTGCGCGATGAAGCTGAAATCCGCGGGCATAGAAGAACCTATGTAGGCGCGCTGCCCGGTAAAATTATTCAATCTATGCGCAAAGCGCAGACAGTTAACCCTGTTTTTTTGTTAGACGAAATTGATAAACTTTCCTGCGATTTCCGGGGCGATCCGGCATCTGCTCTTTTAGAAGTTCTTGATCCCGAGCAAAATTCTACTTTTGCCGATCATTATTTGGAAGTTCAATACGATCTTTCCAAAGTAATGTTTTTAACAACCGCAAATTCTCTTCATTCTATTCCCTATCCATTACTTGATCGCATGGAAATAATAGAACTTCCCGGTTACGGAGAAAATGAAAAATTAAAAATAGCAAAGCAATTTTTAGTTCCTAAAGAGTTACGTGAAAACGGTTTATCAAGCGCGAAAATTACTATAAAAGATGAAGCATTAATAGATATTATCCGTTATTGGACTATGGAATCCGGTGTGCGAAATCTTGAGCGAGAAACAGCGCGTTGTATAAGACGCATCGCCCGCAGAGCGGTTAATAAAGGTTACGGCAAAGATAAACCAATATCAGAATATAAAAAAACGATTTCTCCCTCGCATCTTGAAAAATTACTCGGCAGAAAAAAATACAAAAGAGACCTTGTTTACAGCACCGCGCGTATCGGCGTTACCTACGGTCTTGCCTGGACAGAATACGGCGGGACTATCATGCCTGTAGAAACAATCCGCTACGAAGGAAGCGGCGAACTTTTAATTACAGGAAATCTCGGCGATGTTATGAAAGAAAGCGCACGTATCGCTCTTTCCTGTCTTAGGAGCGCGGAGCCTCTTTATAATTTTTCTTTGGAAGATATTGCCAAATCTGATTTTCACATCCATGTCCCGGAAGGAGCTATCCCGAAAGACGGACCTTCCGCAGGTATCACCTTGGCGTCTTCTTTGCTTTCAACTCTTTGCAAAGTGCCGCCTTTGCCTTGTATCGCCATGACAGGGGAACTTACCCTTACAGGGAGAGTTCTTCCCATTGGAGGTTTGAAAGAGAAACTTCTAGCCTCTATCAGAAACGGAATGGAAAAAGTCCTGCTTCCCAAAGGTAATGAAGAACATTGGAATGAACTTGATAAAGATATCCGTAATTCCATAAAGATTGAGTTTGTAGAAACCGCAGCGGATGTGTTTAAGAAATTATTTCCGGCAGATATTTTTAAATAAAATATAGAAAATCCATAGAATTCGCGAAAATCCATGGAAAATTCTTAAGCATATTTTAATAACTAGCCCTAAAATCTGAGGGCTATGTTAAGCCCTATATTGCATAAATATATCAGTTTTGATAAACTTACCCTATATTATGAATCGGAGTTTTTAAAGATGGCAATTTTAAGTGTTATTTTATTAGTATTTTTCGTAATCATTTCCGTGTTACTTATATTGATGGTATTAATCCAAACTGAAGATGGAAATCATCTGGGCGGTCTTTTTGCCGGCGGTTCAGATTCGGCTTTCGGCTCCCGCTCTGGAAATGTTCTGACCCGCACTACAACCGTTCTGGGCGCCCTTTTCCTGATCGTCAGCCTCGGGCTTGCTCTGCTCAGCCGTACCCCTATCGGATCAGGTGTTGAAGAAGAAGCAAGAAGGCTGTCTACAGAAGAAGCGCGTACCAATTGGTTGGAAGATGAATTAAATCCATCGCAAAATGATTTTATAATAGATGATTTAGAAATAAATCATAACGAGAATGATCGGTAAATATTAGTCAGAGGTTTTTTATGATACTGCAAGATGTATTACTGCCGGAGTTCATCAAAGTTGACATTGAAGCGGAAGACAAAGATGAAGTTTTTGAAGAATTAGTTGCATATTATTGTCAGGCAGATAAATCATCTTCTCATGATGATATTCTGGAAGCAATACTTGTCAGAGAAGCGAAGATGTCAACAGGAATTCATAAAGGTATTGCCGTCCCTCACGGGAAAACCAACGCTGTAGAAACCTTGAAAGGTGTTCTTGGAATTTCCCGTAAAGGCGTTCAATATGACGCATTAGACGGCGAACCGGTTTATCTTCTGTTTTTAATTATTTCCCCGATGGAAGATTCTGAAAAATATCTTAGGCTGTTAAAACATTTAGCAGAACTAATAGAAATCCCGCAATTTCAAATGGAATTGCAATCGCAAAAAGATCCTCAAAGTGCATATAAAATTATACGAAAATTTGAGGAATTACTTGCCGCTCAAAATTAAGTATGGCAATAGATGTGCAGCATGAGAATAATCCACGGGATTTTTCTCGAGGTATGCTTGAACATTTACTGGAAATAGAAGCACAGGCTTCCGCTTTAGTGAACGATGCAGAAGCAGAAGCTGAAAGACGCATTCATGAAAACGAAGAAAGAAACCGTATCGCTTACGAACAGCGTTTCAAAGAAGAAATTCAAAACCGGGAAGAAGCTCTTTTAAAAGCCAAAGAATTAATTAGGGAAAAATATCAAAAAGAATTAAATGACTACAAATCAGAGATAGAAGCTGTCAATGTTGATGAGAATCGTTTTTCCGTTCTTTTAAATGAATTTCTATTAAGAAAAAATCCGCAAGGTTAAAGTATATGCAAGCTTACAGCGAACCCCGATGGGATGATGCTTCCAATACTGATAGCGGTTACGCATACGCTAAAGCAAGCTGGATAGTCGGCAAATCATTTTTAGGGAAAAGATTATCCCTCCTTTCAGGGCTTCACACCTTAAATGAATTAGACAGGTTGGTTTTTCCAGAGTACCGAAAAGAACTTCCTGGCAGGGAACTGTTAGTTGACATGGAAAAACGAATTGTAGAAAGAGCTGTTCGTCAAATTTTATCTATAATAAATTCTTTTTCTGAGCCGCCGAAACTTTTAGTCCGTATGTTAAAAAGTTTTGAGTACAGCGATTTCAAAGAATGTTTAGCCCATATTGCCGGCGGCAAAGAGAAACCGATTATAAGTGATATAGGGCGTTTTAAAACGGTGCGTTTTGATAAGTATCCTGATGTTGCAGCCATGATAAAAAAATCAGATTTTGAATTTCTTCTTTCTGATGATTTAAAATATATAAAACCCGGAATGGATATGTCAAACCCTGTATGGTCATCAATTGATTTAACAGCTATTGAATCAAAACTTGATTATCGTTTTTATCATGGCTTAATAGATAGCCTTTATCAGCTTACAGATGAAGACCGCGAAGCGGCATCACGTCTAATCTTTGATGAAATATCTTTACGAAATTGTGTATGGGCTTTACGTTTACGCACTTATTATCAAAAAAGTGAAATTGAAATTAAAAAACAATTAATGGATTTTAAATTACTCAAAAATTTTTATCAAAAAAGGGTTTCTGTCGCGACAGATGCAATATTATCACTTGATTTACCTCTTGATGTGCGGCTTCCATGGAGAGGCTGGAAATGGGAAAGATTTTTAAACAGCGAAGAGATGCAGAAACAGCAAACCCACTGGATGGTTGATCCCCGTTATTTTCAGAATGCTGCAAGTCATTATTTACACCATCTTGCTTTTCACAATTTTCACGCCTTGCCGATGTCAATAAGCGCGATTTATTGTTTTATTAAACTCAAGCAATTTGAAGAGGATATTCTTACAAGCATTGCAGAAGGTCTTGCGCTTGGTATGGATAGTTCTGCTGTTTTTAAATTACTTGTTTCGGAGGTTAACTGATGTTGCTTCCGCGAAAAATGAAATTTATCGAACTTACAGTTTTTAAAAACGATGTAGATACAGTTCTTGAATATCTTGGAAAAAACGCATTGTTGCAATTTTCAGAGCCGCAAAGTACCGCTGACAGTACAGCCTTAGTTGAAATAAGAAAAACAATTGAAAGAATTCATGATGCGGCAGAATATCTCGGTGAAAAACAAATTGTAATTGATATTTTTGAAGATGAAGAAAATATTATAATGCCCGGCAAAGAAGAGAAAACTCTTACAGATACTTTATGCAGCGCGATTGAAAATTTAAGAGAACTTGAACATAAAACAGTACAGGAAAAACAGCGTATACGTGAGACAATTACAGAAGCGAGAGCTTTTTCTAAAATGAATGTTCCGTTTTCAGATTTTGAACATCTTTCTTATTTAACCTTACGTCTAGGAAGGCTTGATGTAAAAGAAATTCAAACATTAAAAGAAAATCTTGGAGAGCGAGCTGTTATAATCCCGCTTGGAGGTGATGGAAATCGCATACTTGCCGCCAGTTCAAAGAAAGGACGCTTTGCGCTTGATACACAGCTTAAGAAAGTTTCTTTTGAGCCGATAACTATCCCTGAAAATTACCGCGGTGTACCTGCCGATATGCTTAAAAGCCTTAACGAACAATATCAAAATCTTGAAAAAGAACTTGAAAAAATAAAAATAGAAAAAGAAAAACTTGCAAATGATTCCCTTAATGAACTTGAAAGGCTTATTTCATCATGGCATACAGCCTTGATCATAGAGGGTATCAAATCAAAATTTTTATCTACAGAAACCATGTATCATTTTGCAGGTTGGACACCTTTAGATACAGAAAAAAAACTGGTTAAAGATTTATCGGCTTTAACAGAAGGAAGGATTGCTGTTCATTCATACACTCCTGATGAAGTGCCGTCGATTCAAAGCGGAAAAGAAAAAGTACCGGTTGCAATGAAGCATAACAGTTTTGTAAAAGGTTTTGAAAGTATTGTGTTTTCCTATGGTGCGCCCTTGTACGGAACGATTGATCCGACGCCTATTGTAGCTTTCTTTTTTACTTTAATGTTTGGAATCATGTTCGGCGATTTAGGGCAGGGCTTTGTGCTTTTACTTACAGGAATTTTAATCGGGAAAATACCGAGCTTTTTACCAAAGTTTAAAAAATTCTCAACCCCTCTTATTTCTGTTGGCTGCGCTTCAATGGTTATGGGTTTACTTGCAGGTTCTTTTTTTGCTAATGAAAAAGCTTTGGTAGCTCCTACAATGGCAATAACATCATTGTTTTTTAATAAACCGATGGATCGTATTCTGCACATTTTACCGATGGCAGGCGAAGGGGGAAGTATAACAAAACTTTTATATTTCTTCGGTTTTACTATTTCTATCGGAATTATTATTAATTCATTGGGTTTGCTTATTAATATTTATAACCGTTGTGTCCTTAAAAAATATCAAGCTGCATTTTTATCCAAGACAGGTTTGGCAGGTCTAATTATATTTTGGTATGCGATTTTTATCGCATTACGGATTATCTTGGGCGGAAAATTTGAAGGATATGATTTTGCAGGGCTCTTTCTTCCTCTTTTATGTATCTTTTTTGGTCCAATAATCTGGAGAATAATTACAAAGCAAAAACCTGTTGTAGAAGAAGGAATATTTGTTTTTATTATGGAAGGCTTTGTAGAGGTGATAGAAACAATTTCTTCTTATCTTTCAAATACTATAAGTTTTCTCCGTGTCGGCGCGTTTGCTCTTGCCCACGCGGTTTTTTCATTTATTATTTTTTATTTTACAGATGAACTTGCCCGTTCCGGTCTTGCAGGTACCTTGTCTGCTATATTAATTTCGATTATAGGAAATACTATTATTATCGCTCTTGAAGGATTAATAGTTGCCATACAGGTTGTCCGCTTGCAATATTATGAATTTTTTAATAAATTTTTCATTGAGACAGGAGTTGAGTTTGCACCGTTCAGGTTCAAATCAAAAAATACATAAAAGGAGTGATTATGAGGATAATATTTTTATTAATGCTGATCAGCGTATCGGTTTTTGCGCCTGCGATTTTGCTGGCGGCAGAAACGGAAGCGGTTTCTGAAACATCAATTAACGATTCGCTGAAATGTGTTGCCGCGGCTTTAGCGGTAGGTCTTTCATGCATAGCAGGCGGAATAGCGGTAGGCAGGATCGGTTCTGCCGCAATGGGTGCAATGAGCGAGAATCCCGACTTGTTCGGAAAAGCATTACCCTATGCAGGGCTTGCCGAAGGTATCTGCCTTTGGGGCTTCCTTGTCGCGCTTTTAATTTTATTCATATAACGGAATATCAAGGTGGAACTTTTCTTCCTGGGTGATGAAGAAATTGTTACAGCCTTCCGTTTTATCGGTATAGATGGATATGCCGTTAAAGACGAAGATGAAGCAATCGCTGTGTTTAGAAAAATCACCGAAGGCTTGGAAGATATAGATCTGCCGGATGATTTTCCCAAGCAAGAGATTGAAAAACTTCGTTTATGCCAGGTTTTAATTATGACTGAAGAAACCGCTGACTGGCTCGGTGATTACATGATAGACTGGCTTTTGTCGGGTAATTACCCGCTTGTTGTTGAAATCCCGGGTCTTGCCGGAAGGCTTGCCGGGAGAAAAACTCTTGTAGATGCGATTCGTGAAGCGATAGGTATTCATGTTTGATTTTTAAAAACGTATAACTCCAATAGAGCGTGATAAACAATGGAATTAATAACAGGCGAAAATGACAAGAACCGCAGATTAGACAGGATTTTACGTAAGGCATTACCGGATCATCCATTATCCTTGATACATAAATTACTGCGGGAAAAAAAAGTATTTATAAACGGAAAACCTGCAAAAGCGCAAGATCGGGTAGAGTTTAACGCGGTTATAACCATCCCCTCATTAAAAGATAATCATGTAAAAAAAATTGTGAAATCAAATCCGAAAGATGTAAAAAAAACTTCTCAACCGGAAATTCTCTGGGAAGGTTTAGGCTTAATAGCTGTTAACAAACCTGCCGGTATTGCAGTACATGGTGCTGACAGTTTGGAAGAAATAGTCTTTTTTTTTCTTGCTGATAAACTGCCGCCTTCTGTTTCATTTAAGCCAGGCCCCTTGCACAGGCTTGATAAACCTTCAAGCGGGGTAGTTGTTTTTTCCGCAAGTTTAGAAGGAGCGCGTCTTTTTTCTTCGCTGATGAGGGAACGTAAAGTAAGAAAAACTTATCTTGCAGTTGTAGAAGGTATAATGAAAAGCGAAGAAATCTGGCAGGACGCTCTTATCCGCGATCATGAAAAAAAGAAAACTTTTATTAAAAAAGATGATCAAGAAGGCAAGCTTACACAAACAAAAACAGCAATTACTAAAGTTATACCTCTTGCAGCGGAAGACGGAAATACCCTAATAAAAGCGGAAATAAGCACAGGCAGGACACATCAAATACGCGCTCAAGCCGCCGCTCATGGGTATCCGCTGTTAGGTGACATTAAGTATAACAGTCATGGAGAAATAAACAGAGGAAAGATCAGTAATTTTTTTCTTCATGCATGGAAACTGGAATTTCTGGAATATATGATAGAAGCGCCTATAGATAAAACGCATCCTTTAATTATTAAATATTTAAGCAAATTAGGAGAAAAAAATGAAAATTGATTTAGATCATATCCGCAATCATTTTAAGAAAGACCGCTTTGCCACAGGCATCGGAGTTGAAATTGATTCTGTAACAGAGGATTGCGTTGTATGCAGTTTGGAATTAAACGACAGTCATAAAAATTCCATTGATAATGTTCAAGGCGGCGCTATTTTTACCTTGGCGGATTTAACTTTTGCGGTTCATTGCAATTTACCATGGGTTTGCGGCGAAGATGTCGGGGTTACAGTTGGGCAATCATGCAGTATTTCATATTTAAAAAGCACCAAAGGTAAAAAATTGATTTCTTCATCAACCTGCCTTTCAAAAGGGCGCAGTATATCTGTGTACAGGATTTGCGTAAAGGATGATCTCGGCGTATCGATTGCGGAAATGCTTGCCAACGCTTTTACAATCGCAAAGAGAGGTTAAAAATGATCCGCAGTATAGTTGACGGAAGGAAAAAATAATATCTCCGGTACCATTATTAAGCTTTAAAATAATTGAAATAACAATACACATAATTAAAGCTTTGATTTTTAATATTAAAAACGTAATTTGAGTTATCTTGACAAAATCTACATATTATTAGAACATAATGAAATGACAGCGGCAGCGGCTTTAAAATCTCTTTTTTTGAATAAAATATTTCTATCCACCGTATTAAGTATGTGTATCGCTCAGATTTTAAAGATGGTTTTTTATTTATTATCCCGTAAAAAAAAGAGGAAATGGGAAGCGATTGAAACTATGCTTTGGCGTACAGGCGGTATGCCGTCAAGCCATTCGGCTGTTGTCTGCTCTCTTGCCACTGCTACAGGGATTTATGAAGGGGTGGCTTCTACTTATTTTATTATTTCAATCATCTTTGCAATGGTTGTTCTCCGCGATTCTGTGGGTGTCAGAAGGGCTTCAGGTTTGCAGGCTAGAGCCTTAAATAATCTTGGAAGACAGCTTGCAAAAGTAACTGAACAGGAATTCCATTCAGTTAAAGAAATTCAGGGTCATACTCCGCTGGAAGTATTGGTTGGATCCTGTTTGGGCATTGTGATTGCAGTTATTATCTTCTTATTATAGGTATATATTATGGCAGTTTTCCGCTTTGTGTTTATCCAACCTTTATTAATAATATTGGTTTCTTTATCTGTATCTTTGGCTTTGCTTTATCTTGGCTCTTTAATGGGTTACGAGGAATTTAAAGGCGGATATGCTGTACTGTCAACAGATGTTTCTATTGATGACAGAACGCTTATAGCGCTTTTAAATGAAGAACAAACAGATTTTACTAAGACAGGTTTTTTTAATATTTTTGGAGGGAAACCTGTTTCTGAATCTACACAATGGGTAGCATTTGATAATTTTGAGTCGCTGGAAACTGTCGCGCTTGATAATTATTTTACAAGAATTTTTCCCTTTGATCCGCGTAATGATGGTTATGCAGAGAAATTAAAAGAGATTTTTGTAAGAGACGGCAAAAGATTTGTTTATATCCCGCTTGCAGCCGGTAATTGGAAATCCGCTTCTCTTGATAAACAAATTTCTTATTTATTAAAAGATATTCCTTTTTCTGTTAATTATTACGGGATAGGCAGACCTCTGTTTTTCTTCTTTATAATGTATGCTTGCGCTTCTTTTTGTTTGCTGATTATTTGTTTGGCGTTAAATAAAGCACATCACGGTAATTTAATTATTATATCCCTTATTCCTGTATTGTCTTCTCTTGCATTTTTCGGCGCGTCAGGTATAGGCTGCGCGGCTCTTCTTTTTGCATTGTTTGTTGTATTAAAGGAACCCTTAAGTGAAGTATTTACAAAGGAAAAAGGTTTACAGGATAATGAAAGCGAGAAAAAAATAAAAAGTAAAATTATTGCCCCATATAAATATCATTTATTATTACTTGCTGCAATTATAATTGCTGTTGGTATTATTGTAACATTTTCTCAATTAAAATTTTTATTTTTAATTGCTGTTTTTACAGCCGCTCTTCTTGTATATCTATTCTCATTAAAAATTTTATCTGTTTCCAGTATACGGCACAAAAGGTTTACCCCTGTTTTAATTATTAAAAAGCGATTTCCTGCTTTTTCATTTTCTTTTTATATGCTGCCTTTTACCCTTGCTGCTTTTTTAACATTGTTTTTATCTATGTATCAAACTTCTTCTTATATATCAGATGTTAAATTTGATAACTTTGTTGATGAAGATGAATATTACCGGCATTTGGAGTATCAATCATCATTTTCTACACGCCAATTCGGATCCTATAATAATGCTTTCCCTTCTTTCTTTTTTGATACAGACGGGCTTCCATCTATACAGGCAACAGAATCATATCATCAAAAAGATATGATTCACACCGATTTAAAGCATTTTCCTCCTTTCCCTTTGAAGCATTTAATGGATTTTTTTCATACAGTTAATTCCGGGAAAAAAACAAATTCGAGCGATGTACAACCTGGCAGTTTATCTGAGAAATTAGTATTATTAATTTTAATACTATTTGTTATACCGGGGTTTTTTATTAAACATAAAAAAGATTTTAAATTAAAAGTTGATTTTTCGGGATTTAGAAAAATTGCACAAGAAACACACGGAACAGGTATTAACTGGAGTAAGACTTTATTGTATAATGTTAGGAAGAAAAACCGCAGTCAGGCAGCAACCATAGGACGGCCTCTTAATGGTTACCGGAAGGACGCATAATTTATGAAGATATATTCATTTCCAAGGGGAGGTCTCCCCTACGAAGATCCTACAGCGCCGGTAAAATCTGACGCTGTTAATGCATATTTACCCTCTCTTTCTGTTTTTCCTCTCGGAAACGGTATAAAAAAAGTATATCCTGTAGTTTCTGTCGGAGATATAGTGCGTGAAGGTATGTTAATCGGAAGGGCAAACGAGCCTGGTGCTGTAAATGTTCATGCCACAGTTCCCGGCAGAGTGATACGAAAAGCGTCATGGAAAGACAGGGACGGAATTAATAATGAAGCTTTTGTAATAAAAATGGAAGGTTCGTTTGAAAAACTTGGCAAGAAAGATGATGTATACCAATGGATAGGTGTAAACGGATACGATCTGCAAAGAATGATTTCTGAACTTGGTATTGTAGAAATGGATTATTCAGAAAAACCTCTTGCAGATATGATTTCTGCAGGCAGAAAAGAAGAAAAATTAACACTTGTTGTTCGTTGTGTATTTGACGACCCTTGGCTTATTGCAGATTACGCGCTATGTATGGATAGAATGAAAGCTGTTATTGAAGGCGCCGCTATTGTAGCAAAAGCGTGTTTTAGAGTCGCGCAAATTATTTTTGCAGTCTCTCACCGTGAAAAAGATTTGGGGCAGATGCTCCTGACAGGAGCAGAAAAATTGGAAACACCTGTATCGCTTGTGTTAACCGGTTCGCGTTATCCGCAACGATTCAACAGGGAGCTCGAAATTGCTCTGCGTTTATATGAAAAAAAAGAAGGACAGAGTTTAGGAAAACTCTTAATTTTAGGCCCTGCTGTTCTTGCCGCTTCTTATGATGCAGTTGTACATAAAAAACCGATGCTGGATCGATATGTAGCTGTCGGCGGTTCTGCGATAAAAAATCCGCAAATAATGAAAGTAAGGATAGGGACAAGAATAGGTGAAGTAATAGAACAATGCGGTGGTTTTATTGACAAACCTGAAAGGATTATTACAGGTTCTCCTCTTTCAGGAAAAGAAGTGATGTATCTTGATGAGCCTGTCGGAAAAACCTGTTACGCGATTGTTGCAATGACAAAATCACAGGCTGCAAATCATGGTCAGCAAAACTGCATTAATTGCGGTGAATGCAGAACTGTTTGCCCTGTCGGTCTTGATCCTCAAAATATATATAAAAGGTTAAAAATGTTTAACAATGAAGATATTATAACAGTAAATTGCCGGGGTTGCGGTTGTTGTAAAATCGTTTGCCCCTCTGCTATACCGTTAATGGAAACAATAATGGAGAAAAACAGGGAGGCGGTAAATGGCTGACAGTAAAATGATTTTTTTTCACAAACCGCAAATTAATATCTCTTGTCCAAGCACAAGCAGAATGTGGTTGATCGCAGGATGCGCGTTTTTGTGTGTATTACAATCATCGTTAAAAGACGGAGGTAAATCTTTTGTTATTGCAATAACCGCGCTTTTATCTGCTTTAATTTTAGAATTTTTATTAACAAGAAAAGTAGCGGCAAATAATAACGGTAATTCGTTTGCAAAAATAATAGACGGAAGCGCAGCCGCAACAGCAATGATTATTTCAATTATGCTTCCAAATCAAATGCATCCTATATATGCCGCACTTGGCACAGCCTTTGCAATTGTTGTTGTAAAATACAGTTTCGGCGGTTTAGGTTCTAATTGGCTTAATCCCGCGCTTGGAGGCTGGCTTTTTATCCGCTTTTCCTGGCCGGCTGCTTATGAAAAAGCTCTTGCAAGTTCATCTGTCTCTATAACCGAAATGTATACAGCATATGATATAAGCATGATAGATAATTCTGTTACAGAATTTCTAAATAGAAATATTTTTTCCATAGCAGGTGTTCAAATGCCGTCCGGTTATATCAATCTTCTTTTTAATGATAATGCAAGTATCATTACAGACAGAGGGCTTTTAACGCTTTTGTTAGGTACGATCATAATTACCGCTATCAGGATTAATCGCAATTGGATACCCTTAATGTTTCTTGCAGTTTATGGTTTTCTTATCCGTTTAGCGGGAGACGCTGAAGTACTGTGGAATGGTGATATGCTTTACGGAATTCTTTCAGGCGGGACTATAGCTGCTGCTTTTATTCTTGCCGCCGAACCTTCAAGCAGTGCTAAATTAAGTTCAGGGATTTTATTTTCAGTTATATTAGGTGCTGTTCTTTCATGGTTCTTCCGTTATAAATGTATGGAGTATTCAGGTTGTTTTATAGCCATGGCTCTTGTGAATTGTATAACACCTGTTATCCGTCATATAGAAGAAAGTATATTTTTTTCCAGAAAAAAAAATAATAAAAATTCTGTAGAATTTTATCAGGATAAAAACAACCGTTTCTTACAGCAAAATTCTCCGAGCAGCGCTTTAAAGGAGAAACCTTAATGAAAAAAAATGTTATTACAGTTTATAAATTAAAAGATAAAGCGATTCTTTTAGGGTGGATATTCGGTTTATTATTATTAATTTCTTTTCTTTGGATAATAACTCAGCCCATTCAATCAAATTATCTTATGCGGACAGTTAATAATGTTTTAATGAGTAACAATGATTCAAGGCGACTTTTTTCATCCTTGAAGATGGATTCATTTGAACAAAAATCAGGAAATGCAAATCTTTTGGGATATTGGTATACATTAAATAATTCATCAAATCTTATGTTTGTTTTTACTGTTTTTCAAGACGGAATAATGCTTCCTCTTGGTGCAATTGTTTTACCTGATGGAACGGTAAGCGAAATTATTCCTTTAAGTGCACATGCAGTATATGTTTTTGATACATTGCCAAAAAGTATTTTGCAGATTTATATTAAAAGAATTGAATCAATGCAGTATGTGTCAGCGGATAAAAAAGGAGGAGGTACAGAATGAGTTTAAATCGTCATCATTCTTTTTGGGGATCTCTTTCTCCTCTTGGCGGGTTAATGGGTATAGGTTTATTAATCATGGCTTCTGCGCGTCTTTCATGGGCGATTACCGTTGCGGGCAGTCTTTTTTGGGTATACGGGCTTACCGCTTTTAGTTTTGCATTTTTATTATCAGTTGGAAAAAAAATTATACCTGAAAAAGGAAGGAATGCTATTTATACTTGTTTAGCGGCGTTTTTTGGCTGTATTTATCTTTTCTTATTTTGGCTATTGTGTCCATTTGCCGCTTTAGAAACTTTTCTACTTCTTTTATTGGTTCCATTGTTTTGCGCTCAAACCGGTTTTGCAGAAACAGGGGTTATAGAACAAACAGCAGGTTCTAAATCAATAAAAATAACAACAGATGTTTTTGACAGTGTTTCAGATGCTATTTCCGGAGCTGCAAATTTAGCTGTTTTAACAATAGCTTTTTCTATAATTAGAGAGCCTTTATCTTATTGTTCACTGTCATTTCCCGGAACTTCTCAAGGAATGGTAACGATAATGTATTTTAGTTCAAATTCTTTTTTTCCAATCGGTATTTTTGCACCTTCTGCGGGCGCTTTATTGTTATTAGGTTATTTTATTTGCCTATATCAATACGGTAAAGGAAAACAGTTGGGGAGTATATAGATGAGCAGTATATCTCTTTTACATTTATTTATATATTCCGGTTTTACAATTAATTTGCTTTTACAATGCGGGCTTGGAATAAAAGGAGCAGTAGAAGCGGAAATCCCTCAGGAAGGCAAAGGTTTTCCTTTGGATAAAATTTCACTGATTAAATCATGTATTGTTTTTTTTACCATTATACTTTTATGGTTTTTGTTTTCTAAAGTTATATATAATATAATACATGGTGTATTTATTTATATTTTATTATTCCCTGTAAGTATTTTATTATATGAAGGGATTGAATATTTAATAATACATATTATTTTAAAGAAAAAAAAAGAAGATGACAGATATACAAATTTTAACGGCGGGATAACCGCAATAGCCGTCTTTTTATGTATTAATCTTTCAAATTATTTTATGGAAACTTTTATTTTATCATTTGGTTTTACATTCGGATTATTTTTAATTAATTTAATTATAAGAGAAATTAAAAAAAGAGCTTCTCTTGAAACTGTTCCTTTGTTTTTAAGAGGTAAACCCCTTGTTCTTATCACAATGGGGTTATTATCTCTGGTTTTTACAACGGCATCATTATTACTGTTCAGAATGATAGGTGTTAAGTGAAAGATGAAAAAGTAATATTTAATAAAATTTCTCTTATGTTAGGCGCTCATGCTCATGTCAGTTCAGGCGCGCCTGATAATGAATTTGAGTATGTATATGAAAATAAAATGCGTCCGTTTATAACGAATTTGTACCGTTATTCGAATATTAATGCGGTATTGCATTATTCAGGTGTTTTATTAAATTGGATAGAAAAAACCCATTCCGAACTTTTTATACTGCTTGAAGATATGGTTGCAAGAAAACAAATTGAAATTTTAGGAGGCGGTTTTTACGAACCGATGTTCCCTCTGATACCTTTACAGGATAGAATCGGGCAGATAGAACTTATGACAACATATATCCGCAAACATTTCGGTAAACGCCCTTTAGGCTGTTGGCTGCCGGGAATGATATGGGAACAGCATTTTGCTAACACATTATCTGCAAGTGATATGACTTTTACTTTTCTTTCTCAGGATCAATTTAAACAAGCAGGTATTAAAGGTGAAGAGCTTTTCTTTCCTTGTATCAGTGAAGATCAGGGGAAATATATTTTAATTTTTCCTGTTTCTTTAAATATTGAAAAAGAATTGGCGGAAAAAGGGTTTTCGCAAACATTTGTCGAACTTCATAAAAAATTTACAAGAGAAAGTAAAAATAATTTATCGGTAAGCGGAAGAATCGTATGTATTTTTCCTGATAAAATTTCATCTTCTCCGGAAGAAGCGATGGATACTGCTTGGAATCGTTTTTTTGAAGAAATATCACTTTCAACAGATATTGTAGAAACTATTTTACCTTCTAAAATTTTAAAAAATCAGAAAAACTATAGAAAGCTGAGTTTTCCAAACTCATCTGCTTTTACATTTGAAGTTAACCGTTTGTCAGAAGAAGGTTCAGTTTTTATTAACGATTTCTCACCGCGGCGTTTTATTATTGAAAATGATGAAGCAGGCGATCTATATTCAAAAATGATATTCACAAATGTTCTTATAAATCAATTAAAGGGAGATAAAGAGCGTAAATTAAATGCAAGAGAAGAATTATGGAAAGCGCAAGATTCATGCTTGTTTTCTCCCGCCGGTGGATATATTAATAATGAACTGCGAAAAGCGGCATATAGCTCTCTCTTACGCGCAGAATCTTTAACAAGGGAAAAAGGCAAATTCGCTTTATCTCTTATTCAATATGATTTTGATTTTGACGGGATTAAAGAATATCTGTTTCAAGACGCGCTTATTAATTGTTACATCCGCCAAAAAGGAGCGGCTGTCTTTGAGCTGGATTATTTACCGAAGGCGTGGAATTATCTTGACTGCGGCTCCGAAGTGAATTTACTGAATAAAAATGAAAAAGACAGCGAAGGGTTAAAACAATGTATACGCCGCCATGCATTTGCAGATATGCTCCTTCCTGTTGATACAAATTTTGAAAATTTACCGGCAAGTAATGAAGAATTACAAGGGCGTTTATGCTTTAATGAGTATTATGAAGCTGTCGCGCAGGATAAAAAAGGGAAAACTTGTTTTAAATTAGCTTCAAATGGAGACAATATTCCATTTAACAGTATTGAAATTAATAAATGTTTTGTTTTAAAAAAAGATACATTAACTGTAAGTTATTTAATAAAAAATAATGAAAAAGAAAATTCATTATTCGGACCTCAAAAATTTCTATTTGTTCCAAGAATCGATTTATCATTTGCAGGCGTTTCAGAAGAACTGACGCGGTTTTATGCACAAGCTATGCCGCGAAAAGGCGAATCATCCGGTACTGAAGGAAAAGATATCCCTATAGAAAATAATGTAATTACTTCCGGTATAAAAATTCTTGATGTAAAAAATGAAGTGCAGATTTTAATTAATTCCGTAAATGAATATTCAATCAATTTATTTCATGTTTTTGCAAAAAATTGTTATCAGGCAACCTGTATCTTGCCTGTTTTTTCTTTATCCTTAGAAGGTGGTGCAGTCTGGAAAAACGAATTTTCTGTTAAGTTTTCACATTAAAACTGTTAACTGCTATTGATAGGCAGTGTTTTTTTTTATATCATATCAGCATGAATAGAAGATTAATTACATCAGCTTTACCTTATGTCAACAATGAACCTCATCTTGGCAACCTTATACAGGTTTTATCTGCGGACGCTTTCGCCCGTTTTTGCAGATTGGCAGGTTTTGAAACCCTCTATATTTGCGGGACTGATGAATACGGCACGGCGACAGAAAATAAAGCGGCAGAAGAGGGGTTAAACCCGAAAGAGTTATGCGATCGTTATCATACGGTACATGCGGAAATTTACAATTGGTTTAATATAGCTTTTGATAAATTCGGACGCACTTCAACAAACATTCAAACCGAGGTTGTTCAAGATATATTTAATAAACTTGATAAGGAAGGCCTTATCAGTGAAAAAACAATTGAACAATTTTACTGTCAAAAATGCGAAAGATTTCTTGCAGACCGTTACATAAGAGGTCTTTGCCCTGCTTGCGGAAAAGCGGAAGCAAGGGGGGATCAATGCGAGGCTTGCGGTAAATTGCTTGATCCAACAGATTTAAAGGAACCGCATTGTCATGCATGCGGCAATACCCCGTCTTTGCAAAAGACAAATCATTTGTATATTAATCTTCCGGCAATAAAAGATAAATTGGAAGATTGGATAAAGACAGCTTCTGTTAAAGGTTTTTGGTCGCATAACGCAATTCAAACAACTTCAAGCTGGATACGTGACGGCTTGCAGGAGAGAGCGATCACAAGGGATTTAAAATGGGGAATTCCTGTACCTAAACAAGGCTATGAAAAAAAAGTTTTTTATGTTTGGTTTGACGCTCCTATCGGTTATATATCCATAACAGGCATGTTAGGTGAAGAAAAAGGCGATTGGCGTAAATTCGTAGATTACTGGTGGAAAAAACCTGACGAAGTTGATTTATTTCAGTTTATAGGTAAAGATAATATCCCTTTTCATACTGTAATTTTTCCTTCAAGCCTTTTAGGGAGTACAGATAAATGGACTATGTTACACCACATGTCCAGTTCGGAATATTTAAATTATGAAAATAATAAATTCTCAAAATCAAAAGGGATCGGTGTCTTCGGGACAGATGCAATAGAAACAGGAATCCCTGCCGATGTATGGCGTTTTTATATTTACTATAACCGCCCTGAAAAATCAGACGTTATGTTTTTATGGGATGATTTTAAAGAAAAGGTAAACGGAGAGTTAATCGGTAACTTCGGTAATTTGGTGAACCGCACTCTATCTTTTGTTACGCGCTATTATGACGGAAAAATCCCTTCCGGTGACAGCGACAGCGCTTTTTGGGCAGAAGTAATAAAGTACGAAAAATCAATTACAGAAAAACTGGATAAGGCATATTTAAGGGATGCGTTCAGGGAAATATTCGAACTTTCATCTTTTGCTAATAAATATTTTCAGGATAATGAGCCGTGGCGTTTACGCAATGAAAATCCTGAAAAAGCCTGCTCCGTAATATGCGATTTGACATATATAGTGCGCGATTTATCTGTTTTAATGGAACCTTTTTTACCTCAATCCTCCGCTAAGATCGCTTCGTTTTTTAATTTAAAACACAGGAAAAATCTTTTCTGGAAAGATATAGGGAAAGCGGAAGGCATAGGTGATGTGCAGATAACAAGCGAAGTTCTTTTTTGCAAGCTTGAAGAAGATAAAATAAAAGAATTACGTGAACGTTATTCAGGGACACAGAAAGAAAGAAATGAAGCAAGCGGAGAATCCTCTGAGGCTAAAAAAAGTTTTTCTTCTGTAATAGATTTGCGTGCAGCAAAAATAGAAAAGATAGAAAGGCATCCGAAAGCGGATAAACTCTACATTATAAATCTTGAAACAGGGGAAGGCCTTACAGGTATCAGGGAAGAGAGGCAGATAGTTTCCGGGCTTGTACAATTTTACAAAGAAGAAGAACTTCTTGGAAAGCAGATAATTGTTGCGTATAACTTAAAACCCGCAAAATTAAGAGGTGTTGAATCCAAGGGAATGTTGCTTGCCGCAGGGGATAAAAACGGTAAAGACGGTGAAGAACGGGTTGAAGTACTTGATGCAAGCGGCTTCCCTACAGGGACAAGATTTTTACCTGAAGGTGAAGAAGCCCTGCCTGATTTACCGGAAATAGATATTGATACTTTTTTTTCTTACCCTATTATTGTTAAAGATTATACGGTTCTGTGTGATGGAAAGAAATTGTGTCTTAATGGAAATGAGCTTAGAACAAAGATGATTTCAAACGGGGAAGTAGGTTGAGGGATTCTCAGTTTATAAAAAAAATTGAAAAAGCGGAACTGGAAGTATGTAAAAATGCGTCTTCTTTTCTTCAATCCGCCATGTGGGGGGAATTTAAATCTCTTTTCGGCTGGAGCGCAAAAGCGTTTTTGATAGAATGGTCTTTAAATGAAAAGCAGGAAAACCTTCCGTTATTGGCGCTTTACCGCCGCCTTGTTCCCGGCTTTTCTTTTGCTTATGTGCCGTGGGGGCCTCAATTACCTTCTTTTTTTACAGATGATGTTAAATCTCAAGCAATGGCTGAACTTGCAAAAAAACTTAAAACATTTTTTGCGCATAACGTTGTTTTTATCCGTTTTGAACCGCCGTGGTTTTCTTCAGAGAACAGGGAACAGATAACAGATAAGAGAGAACAATTAAAAGAGAAAAGTGATTTTATTATCGCAGGGTTTAAGAAATCTGCGGCTACTGTTCAGCCGCCTGACACTGTCATCATCGATCTGTCGGCTTCTTGCGAAGAATTGCTTGCTTTGATGAAACCGAAATGGCGGTATAATATTTCTCTTGCAGGAAAAAAAGGGATACAGGTTAATATCGGGACAGAAAAAGATTTGGAAATATTTTATAGTCTTTTAAAGGAAACGGCTGTCAGAGACGGGATTGCCGTTCATAATTTTAATTACTATAAAACTCTTTTTGAATTATGCGTTTCCAAGGAACCGTGCGTTTCCAAGGAACCGGGCGAAAATTTATCTATACGTTTATATACAGCAAGTCATGAAGGCGATGCGTTAGCGGCGATAGTTGTGCTTTTTTACGGTAAGGAAGCAACTTATTTATACGGAGCGTCTTCCAATAATAAGCGTAATTTAATGGCGCCTTACGCTCTTCAATGGAGAGCGATGCAGGACGCAAAAGAAGCGGGCTGTCTTTCTTACGATCTTTTCGGTATACCTCCCTTTGAAGATCCAAATCATCCTATGGCAGGGCTTTACCGTTTTAAAACCGGTTTCGGAGGGCGGATTATCCATCGCCCCGGAAGCTGGGATTTTACATATAAATCTTTTTTTTATGCTTTGTTTAACATAGCAGAAGCCTTGCGGAAAAAATTAATGAATTTAAAGAAAAGACGCTAAGCGCGCGGACATTCCCCTTGAATCAGAAATAAATAATTTGTATAGTTATATCTTAAGGAGAAAACAATGGCTTTTTCATTAAACACATACCCTATCACCTTCCGGGCTAAATTTTCTAAGGGAAATTGGGATGGGGAATATTTAGAAAAACCTCATAAGACGCAGAAAGAAGAAGCTGCAATGAACGATGAAGATCGCGCCAAATTGCAAAGTTCACGTAATTATTATGATGATATGCCTCTTGTAAACTACACAAGCCAATACGGTCTTGCTTGTTTTGAAGGCTTAAAAGCTTTCCCGCAAAAAGACGGCGGGCTTGCAATTTTCAGACCCGATAGAAATGCGACACGTTTCGCCCGTTCCATGGAAGGCTTGTGTATGCCTCCTTTCCCGGAAAAATTATTTCTTGAAGCGTGTATAGAGACCGTTAAACGAAATGCAAAATTAGATTTTTCGCAGCACTATCTTTCAGATTGGGAAAAAGATTCATTTATGACAGCAGACTCTGTTTATATAAGACCCTTTACAATTTCTGAAGGTGGCATAGGGGTAAATTTGTCGCATGAACCTTATGTTATGGTGATAAATACACCTGTAAGTTCATATTTTTCTGCAGGAACTTCAGACGCGATAGTTTCAAATAAAATCCGCGCTACACCGAACGGGACAGGTTGGATAAAAGCATGTTCAAATTATGTAATATCAGCCCTTGCAAAAGACGAAGCCTTAAAAGCCGGCTACATGGAATGTATATTTTTAGACGCTACTCATCGTAAATACATTGAAGAAGGATCTTCTTGTAACATTTTCTTTTATTTAAAATCAGGAGAACTTGTTACACCTGAACTCGGCGATACGATTCTGCCAGGCATAACACGTGAGAGCATCATAGAATTGGCGAAGGATAAAGGCGTAAAAGTGACAGAACGCAAGGTGACGATAGACGAAGCGCTTTCAGAAGCGAAAGAATGTTTTGTAAGCGGGACGGCGGCAGGAGCGACCCCCCTTACCTCAATTACATATCAAGGGAAAAAAGTAATTTTCAATGACGGTAAAACAGGGGAGTTTACATCCGATATCCGCGACACAATCAAAGGCATTCAATACGGTAAACTGCCTGACACTAAGGGTTGGATGGTTAGAGTGATTTAAATTAAAAGGCTCTTGAACCTCAATCGAGCGCGAAGGTTCCCCTCTTGATTATTTATTTAATTTAGAGCTTAATAATTAAAGATAAAACATTTGCGGGGATATAGCTCAGTTGGTAGAGCGATTGGTTCGCAATCAATAGGCCAGGGGTTCGAATCCCCTTATCTCCAAAATTTTTATTTTATTTTTTGTATCACTTCTTCAATCGTCATTTCTGTGTTTTGACGTGATGTTAGATCGCGTAAAGTAACTGTTCTGTTTTCACCGGGAATAATCACATAACGCAAACCTTTTTTTTCCGCAAGCATGAATTGTTTTATTAGCTGTTTCTCATTATTTGGATCAAGCATCACTTCACATGAAACACCTTCTTCTCTTAATTTC
>Ga0209755_10000563_pt1 | contig 66487 bp, 54 predicted proteins | sample TergutCo191P1_FD_187301 | JGI IMG/M metagenome (GOLD analysis project Ga0209755, IMG submission 187301) | Cornitermes sp. P1 segment gut microbial communities from Petit-Saut dam, French Guiana - Co191P1 (SPAdes) (version 2) | ecosystem: Host-associated > Arthropoda: Insects > Digestive system...
TTACTAAAGACCTCATTTCATCTAAAGGGACTTCCAGAAACGCCGTAACCTCTTTTGCCGTTATATCTGTGATATTTCCGGCGTTTTCATCTGCCAGCGCTCTAATCTGGCTTGAGGAAAACAAAGTAGCGGCGACTGTTAAACCGCCGATACCAACCAGGTTAACAACTGAAATGATTAAAATTAGTTTAATACCGATTTTCATACAACCTCCAATTTAACTCCAAAAAAGGCGTTTGCCGGAAAGCAAAAAGACCGCTCGTTACAAGCCAAAACCTGTAAGATAATCCAGCTATCCCGCGAACGCCTATGTTCTGATATAATTATATTATGAATGCGGGAATTTTGCAAGAAATATTATAAAAACAAACATTGACAAACATTATTCGCTCCTATTGACACAAACCATATTTTCTCGTAAAAAAAGATAAAAAAAATTAAAAAAAAATGCTAATATCTCAAACAACTTACGTTGAAGGAGCGTCGGAGGCGGTAATATGGTAATTATTTTAAAGCAAAATCACGAGCAAAAGCAGTTTGATAATCTGCTCAAATGGCTGGATGGATTAAACATAAAAACTACTCTGGTTAAGGGCGAGCAGTCCGCGATTTTAGGTTTAATCGGAGACACTTCGGTGCTCGATATCGACATGATCAAAGCCATCGATATCGTGGAAAGCGTCAGGCGGATTCAGGAGCCTTTTAAGGCGGCAAACCGCAAGTTTCATCCTGACGATACGATTGTCGATGTTATGGGACGAAAAATCGGCGGCGGTAATTTTACGCTTATAGCAGGACCCTGCTCTATCGAATCACGCGAACAAATTTTAAATATTGCCGAAAAAGTGAAGGAATCGGGAGCTGCCATGCTGAGGGGCGGCGCTTTTAAACCGAGGACTTCGCCGTATGCCTTCCAAGGGTTGCGCGCTGAGGGACTGGAACTGTTACACGAGGCAAAAAAAGAAACAGGGCTGCCCATTGTTACAGAGATAATGAATGTTAATCATATCGAAATATTTAAGGATGTTGATATTATCCAGGTGGGCGCAAGGAATATGCAGAACTTTGAGCTTCTCAAAGAACTCGGGCGTCTTGATAAGCCTATTTTATTAAAACGCGGTCTTGCCAATACGATGGAAGAACTGCTAATGAGCGCGGAATATATAATGTCGGGCGGCAATAAAAATATAATTTTATGCGAACGCGGCATACGGACTTTTGAAACATACACAAGAAATACCCTCGACCTCTCCGCCATTCCTCTGTTGAAAGAACATACCCACCTGCCTGTTTTGGTTGATCCCAGCCACGCGACAGGAATTTCAAGATTGGTAAAGCCGATGTCTCTGGCGGCGGCGGCGGCAGGCGCGGACGGATTGATTATTGAAGTGCATAACGATCCTGCACATGCCTTGTGCGACGGAGCGCAGTCATTAACGCCTGAGGCTTTCACTGAACTTGTCGGCAGTTTAAACGGTATACTGCAGGCTATAGGTAAAAGTGAGATTGTTCCAAAACACAGTTAGTTTTGGAACAGCCTAAAGTAAATGGAACAAATATGATTGATGTTAAGAATTGCAGAAAAACTGATTTAGAGGAAACCGCGAATATCGCCTGTCAGGGAGTTGAAGGCGCGTATTCGCAGATAGCGGCAAACACTCTTTTTAAAACTCCCGATGTAACGTATATGCGCACCTTTGACGGCGTTTTCCGCGCCGTAAACAACGGGCTTTGCAAATACGGAATTTTACCGCTCGAAAATTCAAACGCAGGCTCTGTTACTGATGTTTACGATTTAATGAAGACGCATAAATTTTTTATTGTACGAAGCGTAAAAGTTACTATCTCTCATATGCTGCTTCAAAAAACAAAAACAAGCGTAGAAAAAATAAAAGAAATATATACCCACGAACAAGCGGCAAGACAGTGCAGCAGATTTTTAGATCAGAATAGCCATATAAAAATAAATTTGAGCGCCAACACGGCGGCGGCGGCTCAATTTGTCGCGCAAAGCGAAAGAACCGACATCGCCGCAATCGCGTCAGAAAATTGCATCAAACTCTACAATTTGACCGCTTCGTCCAAAAATATTCAAAATAATAACAACAATTACACAAGATTTATCTGCATTTCAAAAGAGTGCGAGATTTTTGACAACGCAAATAAAATCAGCCTTATGCTTTCACTTGAAAATAAAGCCGGCGCCTTATACGATGTAATAAAACAATTTGCCGAATGTAAGCTCAATCTTGTAAAACTTGAATCGCGCCCGATTGCGGACACGGACTTTGAGTTTATGTTTTATTTTGACGTTCAGGCAAATATAGAAAATGAAGACGTATATAATTTGCTGCTTAGGTTGAAAGAGACAACAAGGCAGCTTGCGTTTTTGGGGAATTACAGTGAGATAAGGTCAGAGTAATTGCAATGGATAAGAGAAATCAAATAATCAGTCAACTGGAAATGAATAAAAACATCTCGGACAGTGAATTAGCCGCGCTTCTTGAAACAGATATTAACGAAGCGCAGCCTGACGCTCGAACCGAAGCTTCGCTGAGCGAAGACTCCTCGCTTGATTTATTTCTTTTTGAATCGGCAGACCGGGTTCGAAAGAACGTATACGGAACCGATGTATATGTCCGCGGGTTAATCGAATTTACCAACTACTGCAAAAACAACTGTTATTACTGCGGCATCAGGTGCGGGAATTCCGCCTTATCGCGTTACAGATTGAGCCGCGAGGAAATAATGGTTTGCTGCCGGACAGGGCATAAATTGGGATTTCGCACCTTTGTTTTACAGGGCGGAGAAGATGATTATTACAAGGACGATATACTGTGCGCAATTATTTCGGATATAAAAACAAATTATCCTGATTGCGCCGTAACGCTTTCGATCGGAGAAAAACCGTATGAAAGTTATAAAGCGTACTTTGACGCGGGCGCGGATCGATACCTTTTGCGCCATGAAACAGCCGATGATGAGCATTATCATAAACTTCATCCCGAAAGCATGAGCCTTCAAAACCGAAAAGAATGTTTATGGAATTTAAAGGAAATCGGCTATCAGGTAGGTTCGGGTTTTATGGTCGGTTCACCGTTTCAAAAAACAGAACATCTTATAAAAGACATCAGGTTCTTACAGGAACTGAAGCCTGAGATGATAGGCATAGGTCCGTTTTTAACACACGGCGATACTCCCTTCAAAGACCAAAAAAGCGGAAGTCTGGAACTAACGCTGAGACTTCTAGCGATACTGAGGCTGATGTTTCCCAATGCGCTGATCCCGGCTACTACCGCTCTCGGAACCATATCTCCCGACGGACGCGAGCTCGGCTTAAAAGCCGGCGCCAATGTGGTTATGCCTAATTTGTCTCCTGTACAGGTGAGAAAGCAATATTCCCTTTACGATAATAAAATCTGCACGGGCGAAGAAGCCGCCGAATGTAAGGGCTGCCTTGAACGCCGCGTAATTTCCGCCGGCTACAAAATGGTTGTCTCTCGCGGCGATTTTAAAAAATGATTAAATTTTCCTATTGACATTATTTCGATTTTATCGTAATACATAGTAAACACATAAGTATTATGAGTTATAAAGGAGAATATTATGAGAGTAGAAAAAATCACAGACCTTATTGGGAATACGCCTATCGTAAAACTCAATAAAATTAACAAGGGAGAAGCAATCGTTTATGTCAAACTGGAAAGCTTTAACCCTATGTCCAGCGTAAAAGACCGCATTGCCCTTGCAATGATCGAAACGGCGGAAAAAGACGGAAAATTGAAACAGGGAACCGTTATTATCGAACCGACAAGCGGCAACACAGGCATTGGGCTTGCGTATATTGCGGCAGTCAAAGGATATAAAATTATTCTTACAATGCCTGAAACTATGAGCATTGAAAGGCGAAAACTTCTTAAAGCGCTGGGCGCGGAACTTGTTCTAACCGAAGGCGCGAAAGGTATGAAAGGATCAATCGCGAAAGCCGAGGAACTCGCGGCTTCAACGCCCAATTCATATATGCCTCAGCAGTTTAATAATATCGCGAATCCCGAGGTTCATGAAAAAACAACAGGTCCTGAAATCTGGAATGATACCGACGGTAAAATCGATATACTAATCGGCGGAGTCGGAACAGGCGGAACATTGAGCGGAGCCGGAAAATATCTTAAATCAAAAAAAGCTTCGGTAAAAGTAATCGCGATTGAACCATCCGCGTCTCCTGTTCTTTCAGGCGGACAGCCGGGTCCTCATAAAATTCAGGGAATAGGAGCCGGCTTTGTGCCTCAGGTTTATTCCGCTTCGGTTATCGATGAAATTTATCAGACCGATGATGTAAAAGCCGGAAACGCCGCGCGTCTTCTCGCGAAAGAAGAAGGAATCCTTACCGGCATTTCATCAGGCGCCATTCTTGACGCCGCGCTCGAAGTAAGTAAAAGACCAGAGAATAAAGGCAAAACCATTGTCGCTGTTCTTCCCGACACAGGCGAGCGTTATCTATCAACATGGTTATGGGAAGAATAAGAATTAGAAGGTATAATCGAATCTGAGGAGTAAAAAATGCCTAATTATAAATTTGAAACTATACAAGTTCATGCGGGACAGGAAATGCCTGATCCTGCAACAGACGCGAGAGCTGTACCGATTTATCAGACAACATCATACGTGTTTCCAAACGCAAAATCGGCGGCTGACAGATTCGCTCTTACTGAGGCGGGAAATATTTATACAAGGATTACGAATCCAACATGGGATGTGTTAGAAAAACGTATTGCCGCTTTGGAAAAAGGAGCTGCCGCTCTTGCGCTTTCGTCGGGAGCCGCCGCGGCGACATACGCGATTCAAAATATTACTAAAGCAGGAGATCATATAGTTTCCGATAACCAAATTTACGGAGGCACATACAATCTTTTCGCCAACACATTCAAGGACATGGGTATAGATACTTCGTTTATTGACGGCAGCGATCCTCTTAATTTTGAAAAAGCGATAAAGCCTAATACAAAAGCGATTTTTTTTGAAACGCTTGGGAATCCAAACTCATCTGTTGTAGACATTCAAGCTGTCGCTGACATTGCGCATAAACACGGCATTCCTCTTATAGCAGATAACACTTTCGCGACTCCGTATACTCTTAATCCGATAGAACATGGGGTGGATATTGTCATTCATTCGGCGACAAAATTTATAGGCGGGCACGGCACAACAATCGGCGGCATAATCGTAGACGGCGGAAAATTCAACTGGGCTCAGAACGACAAATTCCCGGGCTTATCAAAACCGAATCCAAGCTATCACGGAATTGTTTTTACGGACGCTGTCGGAAATCTTGCGTTTATAATTAAAGCGAGAACTACCCTGTTACGCGACACCGGTTCCGCTTTATCGCCGTTCAACGCTTTTCTGCTTTTGCAGGGCGTGGAAACATTATCGCTGCGCGTGGAAAGACACATACATAACGCTCTTAAAGTTGTTGGATTTTTAAAAAGCCATCCGCAGGTGGAAAAAGTAAACCATCCATCCCTGCCGGAACACAAAGATCATAAACTCTACAAACGATATTTCCCGCAGGATACCGGTTCTATTTTTACATTCCAAATTAAAGGCGACGCGGAAACAGCCAAGAAGTTTACAGAGAAATTGAAACTCTTTTCGCTGCTCGCGAATGTCGCTGATGTAAAATCACTGGTTATACATCCCGCAAGCACGACTCATTCTCAAATGAACGAGAATGAACTGCTTGAATGCGGAATAAAACCGAACACAATTCGTCTTTCTATCGGAACAGAACATATTGACGATATTCTGTCAGATCTGAAGCAGGGGTTCGAAACCGTAAAATAGGAAAATTATTATACACGCCGCGTATACGCGGCTAGCGCATTACACACAACATCCACATCTTCAATTGCCATTGTAGGATACAAGGGCAGCGTAAGCTCGTGAGCGCAAACGTATTCCGCTTTGGGTGTTGGGTTTACTTTGTCTTTGTACGCGCTGAAACTTTGAATTGCGGGATAATGTATGCTTGTTTGAATACCGGCTTGCTTCATGGATTCGATAACCGCCATTCTGTCAATTTTATCCGAAAGCAAAACGGGCATGATGTGATAATTCGGTTTGCCGCGCGTAAAATTCCTGAATGGGATTGAAACAGATGAAATGCCGTCCAGTCTGCTGTAATAATGTTCAACCAGTTTTCTGCGCTGTTCGTTTGCTTCGCTGAGTTTTTGCAGTTGTACAAATCCGAGAGCGGAACCAATTTCGTTGATACGGTAATTGAATCCGGCGGATTCAACGTCGTAGGTTGCCGCTCTTCCCTTGTAGCGGTCAAACGATGGAACGGACATTCCGTGAGAGCGCAGAAGCCTGCATTTTTCAAACAATTCGGCATTTCGCGTAACAACCATGCCGCCTTCGCCTATTGCGATATTTTTATTGGCGTAAAAACTGAAGACGGCAATATCGCCGAAAGTGCCGAGGCTGCGGTTTGCAATATCGCCGCCGGAATTCGCAGACGAAACTGTGTTCGCAGCTAAAGCCGAACGATAATCCGCTCCCGGAGAATGCGCGCAGTCTTCGATCAAAAAAAGTTTATGTTTATTACATAAAGCGGTGATTTTATCCATATCGCAGGCAAAACCGGCATAATGGACTATCATTACGGCTTTTGTTTTAGAAGTGATCCGCGATTCAATATCATCAGGATTCATCGTCCAGTCTTCCATGGAGCTTATATCCGCAAGTACATTTTGCGCGCCTGTTATGTTTACAGCATTTTGATCGGCGATAAAAGTAAGCGAAGGCGTTATTACCTCATCGCCATTGCCGATACCAAGCGCCAAAAGCGCCATGTGCAGAGCGGATGTGCAATTTGAAACTGCAAGGCTTTTTACGCCGTGTCCTAAAAAATCGGAAAAAGCGGATTCAAAACTGTGGGTTTTTTCGCTGATTGCAAGCCAACCTGAATCAAGCACATCTTTAACTGCTTGATACTCTCTTTCATCGTAATTTATTTTGTGAAGCTGTACTCGCCACATAGTTTATTATATAATTATTAATATGACAATGCCAATAGAAGTACAGGATGAAATCGCGAAAGAAGGAATTATCGCGGTTTTGGAAATAGAGAAAGAGGAAAACGCTGTCTCAACAGCGAAGGCGCTTCTTGAAGGAGGGGTCAGAGTGATTGAACTCGCGCTGCGCACTCCGGCGGCGCTTCCTTCAATTTCGCTTATCGCGAAAGAAGTTCCGCAAATGTACATCGGCGCAGGAACCATTATAGAGCCGGGGCAGGCGGCAAAAGTAAAAAATGAAACCGGGGTGCGTTTCGGTGTCTCTCCTGGAATTAATTCGGAAATTGTTAAAGAAGCAATCGCCGCCGGTTTACCCTTCGCTCCGGGAATCGCGACGCCAAGCGAAATTGAACAGGCAGTCTCTCTTGGCTGCCGTGTTGTTAAATTCTTCCCTGCCGAAGGCATGGGAGGTTTAAACTTTTTAAAAAGCATAAACGCTCCGTACAATCATCTTGGCATGAGGTACATTCCGCTCGGCGGCGTTTCACTTGAAAATCTTTCAAGTTACGCGCAATTCAAACCTGTGCTGGCAATCGGCGGAAGCTGGATCGCGACAAAAGAATTAATTAATTCCAAAAACTGGGCAGAGATATCAAAAAGAGCGAAAGAAGCCAAAGAGATATGGAATAAAAGCCGCCTGTAATTAAACGGTTTTTATTTAATCCTCCAGAAGACTCCAAGAATCAGTGCCGTATCCGTAATTACCCGCTTGCCTTCCGTTATCTTCATAATATGCTTTAAATAAATCGCCTAATTTTCCAAATGAATTATCATCCTCGATTTCGACATCAGCGCCTAATGTTATACGAACAATATTATTATCGTAGAACGCGCCTTTTTTTACAGAAACTATATTATCAGGTAATACGACCTTCTTTAGTGAATTTTTACCGAACACTCCCTCGTTAATTACAGTTAGTCCTGTTCCGAATTTTATCACATCGATAGAATTGTCATAAAACGCATACACCCCTATTGATTCTACAGAATCAGGTATATTAAGATCTTGTTGTATACTGCATCTGTAAAATGAATAACTACCTATCTGTTTTAAGCTAGAATTTAATGTTACACCGTAAATATATTTGTCAAAAAACGCATCATTTTCAATTCTGGTAACAGGTTTTCCGCGGTATGTATCGGGAATAGTTACGCTATTATAACTTCCGCCGTTATATCCTGTTATAATAACCTCATCGCCTGATATATCAAAAATAAAATCGGTGTCCGTACCGTCATTCCACGCGGCGACAAATTCAATATCATAACTAATCGTCAGCTTATCACCGGGTTTATATGTTCTTCTGCTATAACGCCACCCTTGAAATTCAAAACCGGGATTTTCTAAAGTTCCTTGATCTTTTACAGTTACAGTTGAGCCGTATGCGTAATTATTGGAATCGACAGGCGGAGTGCCGGCTGTTGAAGAGCCCGCAGAATAGGTTACATAGTAATCAAAAAGCGGACAAGAAGCCGAAAAAATCGCTAACAATAAAGCAACAAATAAAATTAAAATATTCTTCATAAAGATACCTGCCTTATAACAATATAGCACTTCTCTTTCCGTTTTTCTACATTTTTAATTCAAAAAAATTATTAAATTTTCAAGAAAATGCGTTTATGAGCAAGCTTTATGCACCTTCGAACCATATATAGCTAAGGAGATATTTATGAGTGTTTTTACTTACATGCCCTACGGCGCAGGCGGAATAATTATCCGGGTTGAAGCGGATATACGCAGAGGGATTCCCGGCGTGGATATTTCGGGGCTTGCGGAAGGAGCGGTTCGAGAAGCGAGGGACAGGGTGCGCGCCGCTTTCAGGAACTCGGGATTTTCATTTCCGCAAGACAGAATTTTGATAAATCTTGCGCCTGCGGGGATGAGAAAAGACGGCGCCGCTCTCGACCTTCCAATTGCGCTTTCCGTGATGGCGGCGGCGAAACTCGCGCCGGTTTCGGGAGATATTCTTGTAATGGGAGAACTGGAACTCTCGGGGCGAATACGTCCTGTACGCGGCGTGCTCGCGGCGATTGCCGCAGCTCTGGCGGAGGGGATAACAGAGTTCATTGTTCCGGCAGAAAACGCAGGTGAAGCCGCAATTTTGGCGGGTAACAATGCGGAAAAAAACGCCAATTTTACCGCTGTTGAAAATTTACAAAGCGCGGTTCATGCATTATTCATCAGAGAAGAAAAAGGTTATCTTCCTTCTTCGGTAATTACGAATAAAATAAACGCGGACGCTGATAATTCAAAAAAATTTGAAATTGAAACAAACGATTTCAGCAATGTCCGAGGACAAGCTGTTTACAAACGCGTTTTGGAAATTGCCGCGGCGGGCGGACATAACGCGCTTGTGTTCGGACCGCCCGGAGCCGGAAAGACTATGCTTGCGCGAAGACTTCCCTCGATAATGGCGCCCTTGTCGCCGGAAGAAGCCGTTGAAGTAACGCGTCTTCACAGTCTTGCAGGACCTCACAACCACGGCTCTCCTGAAAAATTCATAGACAAACTGATTACCCATCCTCCTTTCCGCGCTCCTCACCACAGCGCAAGCGCGGAAGGCATACTTGGCGGCGGAAGAGTTCCGCGTCCCGGCGAAATTACATTAGCGCACTTTGGCGTGCTTTTTTTGGACGAAGCGCCCGAGTTCAGAATCAATGTACTGCAGGCTCTCCGCGAACCTATGGAAGACAGAATAATCAGCATTGTCCGCGCGGACGGACCTGTCCGCCTGCCTGCGGAATTTCAATTGGTGCTGACCGCAAACTCATGCCGATGCGGCAGGCTCGGAATGCGCGACACTGATTCCGGCTGTATGTGCTCGCCCGAGGAAATAAACCGTTACTGGAGAAAATTCGGCGGCGCTCTTCTTGACCGCGTAGAAATCAGAACTCCCATTCTGCCGCCCAAGATTGAAGAAATGGGAAGACGTAATATTTCCGCCGCCAATGAGCAAAGTGAGGGAAGCGCCGTGATAGCCGCAAGGGTTAAGGCGGCTGTGGAAATACAAAGACAGCGTTTCAAGGGAACATCAATCCGCCGTAATGCCCTGCTTCCTGCCGGCAAAACCGATGTATTTTGCCCAATGAACGAAAAAGCGGAAAATGCTTTTCATATCGCGATTGCAAAACTGGGACTTTCAGGCAGGGCGTATTACGGCATTTTACGGGTAGCAAGAACAATCGCGGATTTGGAAAACAAAGAAATAATCGAAACAGAGCACATTTTAGAAGCCGTCCAGCACCGGCGTTTTGGCGACGATCCCTGGGATATTATGTCGATTTAACAAATCGTGTAATGACAAATTGTCAATACAAATGTATTGACAAAACAAAAAAGGAGGCTTATAATGGGATATAGATTCAGGTGGGATGAAAATAAGAATACCGAGAACATAAAGAAACACGGGGTTTCATTTATGATGGCGGCAAGGATATTTTCAGATCCCTGCCGTATTGAATGGCATGATTTTTTTCACAGTACGCAATCCGAAGACCGCTGGATAGGAATCGGACTGAGCTGCTGTGACTTACTTACTGTTATTTTTACGGAAAAGGATGATAACATCCGCATAATTTCTGCCAGAAAAGCAGATAAAACCGAAGAGGAGGAATATTTTGATGGGTACAGTGAAATACACGCTAGATACTGATAATCCGCCGGAAATATCAAAAGAAGATCAGGAAAGAATGGCGGCGCTTAAAAACAGACCTATAGATTACAGCGACATTCCAAAATTAACTCAGGAAGAACTGCGAAAAGGCGTACAGCTCGCCTCTGAAATGCGTAAAAGAAAAATGTTTTCATTACGGCTTCATAATTCAACAATTGACTGGTGGAAGGAAAATATCGGAGAAGGATATACAAATATTATGGCACGCCTGCTGGATGAAGCGACTCTGCACCCGGAATGGATAAAAAAATGTCTTACTTCATCAGTTCCGGTATCGCTTCGAGAACAGATTCGTTAATTTTTCTGCTCTTACTTGAATAGCCGAGTTTTCGGTCGGGGCGGATTGCGCCGTGGTAATCGCTGCCTTCGGTGACATAAAGTTCCAGAGACTGAGCCAGAGCTTCCAGCCTTTTGCAGGAACTGTTTTTTGCCGTCGGATGCCAGGCTTCAAGCCCCATAAGCCCCATATCTTTTAATATTTTTATAAGATCGGGAAGCCGCCCCCATGCGACATACAATGAAATCGGATGAGCAAGAACAGGGATGCCGCCTGATTCGCGTATCAAAGAGACCGCTTCATCGAAAATAAGACCTTCTTTGGGAACATAAAGCGGTTTTCCCACACCCAAATAGCGTTCAAACGCCTGAGCGGCATTTTTAACAATTTTTCGCTTTATTAAAAGAGCGGCAAAATGCGGTCGCCCGAGCGAATAACCGCGTTTTTCGGGAGAATCGCCTTCCCTGCCGGCAATTGCTAAAAGCTCATCCCATGTCGCCTCAATGCTTAACTCGTGCATTCTGTTGAGAATTTCCATGTTCCTTTTCACCCGCCTTTGGGATAGTTCTTCTATAGCGGCATGAAAAGCAGCGCTTGGCGAGTTTAGACCAAGACCCAGAAGATGAAATTCTCCGCCGGGACCAATTCCCGGTATCGTTTTGCTTCCCGTCCAACTGATATTTATTTCAATTCCGGGAATAAATTTAAAATTTTCAAGTGATTTTGCGGCATTTTTTGCTTTTTCCAGCCCATTAATCGTATCATGATCCGTTAAAGCGAGAGCGGTAAGCCCCTGCTCCGCCGCCTTTGCAACCAGCAAATCGGGAGGCAGATCCCCGTCTGAGACATTTGAATGTGTATGAAAATCAACCATTTTGATACATAGTAACTTATTCTTACCGAATTTTATATAATCTACCGATAATATTATGTGGATCGCTCAAGATCATTGATCTGCAGGGCAATTCATAATAAAATAGAAGATAGAGAGTTTTTTATCGTAAAGGACGGTCTTTAAGTGTTTAATTATACCTTATCAAATGGGGTGATTGTTTCCCCGGGTAAAAAAGCACATGCCGGTGATTTAGGAGTAGAAGGAGAAAAGATTGTTTCTCCGAGGTTCCCGGGAACCAGCGGTACTGTAAAAATTAATTTGAAGGAAAAATCCTTCATTTATCCATCTCTTATTAATACTCATGATCACCTGCAGGGGAATTATCGTCCTCCTGTAGGTCCGAAAAAGGGAACTTTCTACCTGACCTGGCTTCCATGGGATAATGATTTAAAAGCTTCGGATACATTCAAGGAAAGATCCAATTTAAGCAGAGAAGATCTCTACGCTCTTTCCGGCTACAAGTGCCTTTTTTCCGGCGTAACAACAGTAAACGATCATTTTCCTCATCATTTTAACAGCCAGATACTACCCACGCTTCCAATCAGAGCGATAGAAGAATACTGCCTTGCGCATGAAAGCTCTTCATACGATTTGAAATGGGGCGACGGCGTTGAGATTGAACATGAAAGAGCCGTTAAAAATAACTGGCCTTTTATCACCCACCTTAGCGAAGGTTTCGACGACGAAGCTATGCACGGAATTGACGCGCTGGAAAAATTAAACGTATTAGACGAACATTGTCTTCTCGTTCACTGTATCGCCTTCAGCGATGATGATATAAAAAAGACAGCCAAAGCAAAAGCAAGCGTATCATGGTGCGGTTTTTCCAATATGTTTATGTTTAACGTAACGGCTAAAGTGCGTAAAATGCTGAAAGCCGGGGTTAATCTTACGATAGGAACAGATTCATCGGCGACAGGTTCCGCGAATCTTCTTGCGGAAATGAAATTCGACAGAGAATTATACAGAAAACTCTACGGCGAAGATCTTCCGGCGTATAAATTTTTCGAAATGGTTACCGTCAACGCGGCAAAAGCGTTCAGAATGCAGGACAAAATCGGCAGACTGGAAGAAGGAATGTTAGGTGATATTCTGGTGTTAAAAGCAAAGAATGACTGCCCGTACGAAAACCTGATGAAAGCGGATATGAAAGATATAGAACTGCTCGCTCTCGCCGGAAAGCCGATTTACGGAGAACTGCGTTTCCTTGATCTTCTTAACGGAAAACTCCCCGAAGGTTATACGCAAATTAAAGTTGGAAACAGAGAAATGTTTGTAAAAGGCGATCCTGAAGGTTTGTATAAAGAGGCAAGAAGAAAGATAGGCATAAAAAAAGTTCTTGATTATCTGCCGTTCGAGCCTGCTGAACAAGCGGACGAGGGTGTAAAATAATGCCAAAACCAGCGCAATATCGTTCAGGTTCTATTATTTATTTTAAAGGCGACCCGGCGGAAAAAATTTATATTTTACAGTCAGGAAAAATAAGCCTTGTATATCAGGACATTGAATCAGGAACCGACGTAAAAGATTCGGTTCAACCCGGCGAATTCTTCGGAGTGAAATCCGCGCTGGGTAAGTACGCGCGCGAAGAAAATGCCGTTGCTCTTGCAGACACCAATGTAATGATTTTTACAGTTCCCGAATTTGAAGCTGTCGCTATGGCAAATACAAGAATTATAATGAAGATGCTTAAAGTTTTCTCTAACCAGATGAGACGCGTTCATAAACAGGTATCCAGAGTAATGGCAAAAGAAGAACAGTCGCCGGCAGACGGACTTTATAACGTAGGCGAGTTCTATCTTAAAAATAAGCGTTTCTCCCACGCAAGACATGTGTTTAACCGTTATCTGACATTCTATCCTTCCGGGAAAAACGCGCTTCAGGCGACCAAGAACCTTGAAATAGCGGAAAACGCGCTTTCACGCTACGGCGACGGAAAAGGTCCCGGCGTATCGGCAGCTACCGAGGCTTATACACAGCAAGCGGCAGCGCCTCAGGCGCGAAGCGGCGGAGGATCGGAAAGATTATCAAAGGTTTATTATGACGCGGTAGGTCTTATCTCACAGGGAAAATATCAAGAAGCGTTCATGTCGTTTAAATCAATTGTAGACGATAACAGCAATCCTGAAATGTCCGCGAAAGCATCGTTTGAAATCGGACGCTGTATGTTCCTGATGGATAAATACGAAGAGTGCATAAAATATTACACGAGCATGCTTACAAAATATCCCAAGCATCCTGAGTTACCGGAAGTTATGTTCATGATGGGTCAAAGCAATGAAAAGATCGGCAGAAAAGATCAGGCTATAGCTTTTTACAAAAAAATAGTCTCCATGGGTGCTAATGATTCGGCGGTAGACAAAGCAAGAAGGGCGTTAAGCGCCCTGGGAGCGTAATATGGCTATGGACTTAGCGGCGTTTGGACGTTTCTCCCGCACATTTCCGAAAGGAGAAATTATTTTCTCCGAATTCGAAATCGGCGATACATTTTATTTAATTCAATCAGGTAAAGTTCAGCTTGTAAAACTTGTCGGAGACATAGAAAGAACGCTTGATATTCTTCTTCCTTCGGAAATGTTCGGCGAGATGGCGATATTGGAAAACTCTCCGCGCTCCGCGACAGCCATCGCGATTGAAGAAGTAACAGTGCTGGAATTTAATTCGCAGAATTTTGAAATATTACTGCTTGGAAACCCGCAGATTGCACTTAAACTTTTAAAAATGTTCTGCAAACGCATTTATGATTCCAAGCGCAGGTTCATGATTCTTACGCTTCCCGATCAGCAGTCGAAACTCGCGGATGTGTTCTTAATGCTCGATGAAACTCAGCCTGATGTCGATAAAACAACAGAAACGCGCGAATATAAAACAACCGTAGAAGGCGTAGCCCACTGGGCGGGCATGAGCGCCAATGAAGCGAGAGACACTCTAGGTCATTTCGTAAATCAAAGACGAATAGAAATATTCCCGGACAGAATTACCGTAAAAAATATAAATGATTTCGCGCGCCTTGTAAATTCAAGACGCAACGCAAGAGCATAATTTTATATCATGGAAAATAAAAAGCTTCTTGTGCTTTCCGATTCTCACGGCGACACAACCTCGTTGAGAGCTGTTTTTAACTGGGCGAAAAATTACATTCCGCCGAATGATACTATCTGCGCCGCGGCATTTTTGGGCGACGGGCTGTCCGATTTAAAAAAAGCGGCGGATACCGCGGAATTTTACTGCGACTGGAAATGCGTCAGCGGAAATAATGATTATGGAATCCCAATGCCTGACTCATTAACATTTGATTACGCGGAACACCGTTTTTTCATCTGCCACGGACACCGCTACAGTTTATACAGCGGATACCATACGCTCGCCGCCGCGGCGCGAAACAATAACGCGGATGTTGCTTTATTCGGACACAGCCATGTTCCGTATAATAAAACAACAAACGGAATTAAATTGATTAATCCGGGAAGCGTAGGACGCCCGCGAAGCAGAGCAGGCGCAACCTTCGCCGTAATTGAATGCAGCGAAGGCGAGCAGTTAAAAGTCCATTTTTGGGGCATAAACGCGGAAAAAACTATTTATAAATTGAATATTTAAATACTGTATCTGACACCCGCTCGTGTTTGAATATCATACCCGACCGGACATCTTTCGGCGTATTATTAGTAACTTACATCATGGCTTTTAGAGGAGACTGCAGCGCCATGAAACTTATATAGCTGTCATTATCTATTTTCGATAAATATAAAACCATTATTTGGCTCTGTTAAATAAGGAAAAAAACGCAACTAATGTTCAGAGTAACTGTTACGCCGCCAGAACGAGCGGCATAACAATAATTATTAAACAATGTGGATGTGTATTTCAATAACTACCTTTTTACTTGAATAACCCTAGAGTCACGATAAGCGTCACAATGAACGATCTCTTTAGCCGGTACACGTTTTTGGATAACATCCCCGCCTTTCTGCACCAAAACTGTTACAGTATAATTATTATCGTTGTAAAGCTCCATATAAAATGCTGTTTCTTGTCTAGACAGATTTTTACTTCTTCCTTCCAAAACCTCCCATAAAACACCGTCTTTTGTGTCAATCCTTATTGAGGTTTGTGCAAATACAACACTAGAAACTAATGCAAAGAAAACCAATACAATACCGAGTAATAAAATTCTTTTGTTTTTCATTTAAAAACTCCTTTTAAAGCAATAATTTATTAATGCTTTAACATAATAATATATTCTCCCATACGGGATAACTTACTGTTAATCAGCTACAAATATTCGACCTTCTCCGCGACATCTTCTGCAATCTACTTGAATATTTGCAAAACCCTGACATCTGGAACATGGAAAACTGCCATTCCCACTACATGTGCCGCAAGTTTTTGTTATAAAACCGTTACTGCAGCCGGAAGAACATCTTTCTCTTACTGATTCTGTGCCGGATGTTCCTCTGCCTCCGCAAGGACGGCAGGCAACATTAATAAAATTATCCAATTGCACTGTTCCTCTACAGCGATCACAGTTTACATAAGTTGTCGTGGTTTCCTGAGTTCCATCTCGTCCGGTGATTGTTCTGGCAACAGGTCTTTGACCGTTTCTGCATGATGTACAATTCACAGGTTGATTCTCGCGAAACGAACGCGCACCATTGCAATTAGTACACGTTTTTGGAACAGATCTTTCAATATAACCGTTACTGCAGCCGGAAGAACATCTTTCTCTTGTTTCTCTATTGCCGTTGCATGTACCGCATCTGACAGCTCCGTTATAACACCCGGCTGGGCATCTTTCGACCACCTTACGATTCCCATTGCAGCCGGGACATGTAACGGCAGTCTGAGCAAAAAGAGAGCCATCAGATGCAATTAATAAAATAATTGCAGTAATAATTACTAAATATTTTTTCATATAACCTTCCTAATTAATTTGTTTATTTTAACTGTAAATGCCAGCAGCGAATGCTTGACTCTGTTTCATCCGTAACAGAAACGCCGTTATTTTCAAACCAGTTTCTTACTTGCTGCGTTGAGGGTAAAATATCTACAGCATCTCCTGTTATGTGATAAGAAATTCTTGAACCGTTTTTAAGAGCAGCGCTGAGAATCTGCTCAAATTTATCAATTTTTTGAGAGCCGGACAGATGATCATTGGCATTCATTTCATCAACGTAATACGCGTTGTTATACAAATTCCTGCGTTGAGACGAACTCATGTTTGCCATCAATTCTGCCTGACGTCTTATTGTTCTGTAATCAGATGTCTGATTTATGGTTATCTTAACACCCAAACTCTGCTCACACTCCGTGATTAATTTCCTGATTATGGCGGCGTTACCGTCGGCGGATATATTTCCGATTCCGATTATCATAAAAATAAATGTAATAAAAAATATTTTTTTTAACATTTTTAAACCTCATGCCGTTAAATCAAAGAAATAAATATTACATTCCATGAAAAACCGTTGAATTTTCGAGATGTTACATAACGGTTTTTCACAGTCTTGTAAATCCTTACCACCAGATAGCCCAATTGATGGTTTCGCAGCCGGTCAGAGCAAATACTCCCAGCAGCAAAAGCGTTATGCCTGCTAATAAAATAATTTCTTTCTTCATGGAAAATCTCCTTTCAAACCCTGAATCTACGAGGTTTAGATTAATTAACCCGCTGTCACGAGCAGGTTTTTCGCCCTAACGAGCTGTTATAAAAAGCCGAATTAACGCCAATGACGTTATCCAGCGTTTTTAACTGTTTTTCTTTATTATTTTTATTACTTTGCGCATGTTTTAACCCTTCAATTAAACCTATGATAAAATTTTGATTATTATCTGTTAACTTTGGAAAATTGTTATGTAATTTATCCGTATTATCAATGTTCATATGTGAACTTATAATATCGTATTATGAACATTAAGTCAATAAAAAAATGAAAAAAATTAAGCTTTTTTAATAATTTTTGCTTGCTAGGCGAGCATTACTATTATATGATTTTATTATCGTGGTACTTTACTATGACTGTTAATGAGAGAGTAAAGGAAATTCGCCAACAAATTAAGAAATCTCAACGAGAATTTGCAAAATCGATATATGTGTCCTATGGATATTTATCAGAGATTGAGACAGGGCAAAAAGAAGCAAACGACCGCCTTATTCACCTCATTTCTACCACCTTTTCAGTCAATAAACACTGGCTGCTCACAGGCGAAGGACATATGTTTAAAAGTACCTCGGAAGAGAAACTGGAACGAGTTATAAGCCATTTCAATGAGTTATACCCCGAATATCAAGACTTTGTACTGAGGCAAATAGACGAACTTATTGTACTTCAAAACATCAGATAAAATAATTACTTCATGAAGCCTACCTGAATCAACGGCTTGTTTTCAATTTCTGCTCTTTCTCAAAACGATCGACGGCAAGTTCAATGAGGCGCGTTATGAGCGCGGTGTATGAAACGCCGCAGGCTTCCCACATTTTTGGATACATGCTGATCTTTGTAAAACCGGGCATGGTGTTGATTTCGTTTACGATTATTTCACCGCTGTCTTTTAAAAAGAAATCCACGCGTGAAAGTCCTTCGCAGCATAAAACTTGAAAAACTTTTATCGCAAGTTCCTGAATGCGTTTTGTTGCGGCTTCATCAAGTCTTGCGGGTATCTGCAAGGAAGCGCCTTTCTCGTCGAGGTATTTTGCGTCATACGAATAAAAGTCGTGAGCGGGAATAATTTCGCCGGGTAAAGACGCGGCAGGTTCTTCATTTCCAAGCACAGCGCATTCAATTTCGCGCCCCGGAATAAATTCTTCTATAATAATTTTTGTATCATATTGAAACGCTTCGTTAAGCGCGGCGGTATATTCAGCTTCGCTGCGGACTTTGCTTATTCCGACAGAAGAACCCATGTTAGCGGGTTTAATAAAAAAAGGAGAACCTAAAGCGGCTTCTGCTTCCGCAAAAGACAATTGTTTTTCACAGTATTTAACAGATAAAAATTTTCCTATCGGTATTCCTGCGTCGCGAAAAAGCCGTTTCATTACATCCTTATCCATGCCGACAGCGGAACCAAGAACGGCGGTACCGACATAAGGGATGTCGGCTAATTTTAAAAAACCCTGTATTGTGCCGTCTTCGCCGAAAGGACCGTGCAGAATGGGAAAAACAACATCGAATTGAAATACATCCGTTACCTGCCATTTCCCTGTCTTATCAATTTTTACAAGCACAGGATCGAATTTTGATTTATCTATCGCGTCAAAAACATTTTTTGCAGATAACAGCGATATTTCATGTTCTGCGGATTTCCCGCCGAAAAGTATGCCGACTTTCTTTTTCATTTATATTCCTTATCGTATAATTTAATATCTGCCGGTAAGCCGCTTCCACGGATTTATACCGAAACGCGCCATAAAATAAATCCATGCGAACACAAAGCCTGCAAGATGGGTAAGATGCGCGACATTGCCGCCCCGCCCGGTAATTACGAAAAATAACGACAGACCTGTAAAAATAAGCACCATTACAGGCGCCCGCAGAGGAATTATCCCCCAAATATAGATAATCGAATTCGGAAAAAGAACCGCATACGCCAGCTGCACAGCATACAAAGCCCCGGAAGCGCCCATCAACATAACCACGCGCATTCCGGTGAAATAATAAACTATAAATGAAAACACTCCGGCAAGCATGCCTGTCAGCAGGTAAAAAAGCAGGAATTCCTTGCTGCCCATCTGCCTTTCAACCTGAATACCGAAAATAAAAAGACCCAGCATATTAAAAAGTATATGACTGACATTGGCATGAACAAACATATATGTAATAAAAGTCCAAACCCAGCCTCCCTCGGCGATTAAAGCAGGAATCATCGACAGATACAAAGTCATCATGTATCTGACGTTAGAACCAAGAAGCTGCATAGCCGCGAAAATGATTACGTTAATACCGATAAGCCAATATACGGCGTTAAAATTAACATATTGAAACGGGCGTTTTATTATGTTCATCTTTTTAAGAATAAAGAAAATTTATTATATGGTCAAGAATTCCAATGTAAATACGGCAGAACTATCTTCCGGTACTCATCGATTGTTTCAGCGTGAACCGCTTTATCCCGCAGAGCCGCTCCGCCTGTAATGCCTTTTGTGTATGCGCAGAATTGCTTTCGCATTTCAAGACAAGCTGTTCTTTCGCCAATGTCCGCAGACAGCATTTCCAAATGGCGCATAGCCGCTTTTATCCGCGCGGAAAACGAAGAAGGATCCCATCCGCCTGTTTCAAGAAATGATCGCGTTGCGGAAAAAATAAAAGGGTTGCCCATCGCGCCGCGGGCAAACATTACTGCCGCGCAGCCTGTTTCTTTCAACATCGCATAAGCGTCCTGAGGCGTATAAAGATCGCCTGATCCTGTAACGGGAATTTTTAAACTTGCCGCCAAGTCAGCGATATGCGTCCAATTACTTTTACCGCCGTAATTTTGCGCGCGTGTGCGCGGATGCAGACTGACCATTACCGCGCCTTCTTCAACGGCAATCCGCGCGCATTCCATATAATTTATCGAAGAGGAATCCCAGCCTGAACGGATTTTAATTGTTACGGGAATGCCGCCCAAATATTCGCGCGAAGCGCGGACGGCGGCTTGCACTACCTTTCCAAGATTAACCTGATTCTTCATAAGCGCGGATCCTGCTCCGTTTTTTACAACCTTCGGAACAGGGCAGCCGGCGTTAATATCGATTGCATCCGGTTTAAGAGGCGCAAGCAGACAAGCGGCTTTATAAATCGACTCACTCTCGGCGCCGAATAATTGCACGGCGTATAATTTTTCATTTTCTCCGCGTTTAACAAGATTAGCCGCGGAAACATTCGATTCGTCTGCCAATATTCCGCCAAGCCCGTAACGCCCGAAGTTTCGATATAACGCTTCAGCGGAAACAAGTTCCGTAAAAGCAAAACAGGCTCCATTCTCTGCGCAAATCGAGCGAAACGCACGATCGGTATATCCGGCTACAGGCGCAAGAAAGATATTGCCGGGTATTTCGAGAGAACCGATTTTAACAGGATGATACATAACGAAAAATTTATATTACTCTTTTGGCAGCCCGAAGAATCTGCATGAATTTTCCCAAAGCTGAGACGCAAGTTCTTCTTCACCCATATCAAGCAGATTCGCCATGTAACGCGCAGTCAAAGGCAGATACTTGGGCATATTTCTTTTGCCTCGGTGATCGGCGGGAACCATGAAGGGGCTTTCCGATTCAATTAAAATTTTATCGACAGGAAGAACAGAAAGAGTTTCATGAAGATTCTTTGCGTTCTTGTAGGTAAGGTTACCGGCAAATGAAAAATACAGATTCAAATCGAGCGCTTTTTCGGCATAGGCGGCGTCTTCGGAATAACAGTGAAAAACTCCGCCGCGCGGCGGAATACGGTCGCGAAGTATATCAAGCACATCATGACCTGCGTCACGATTATGAATAATAACAGGTAAATTGAGTTTAGACGCTAAATCAAGCTGAGTTATAAAAAGCTCTATCTGGGATTTTTTATCCCCGAATTTGCGGTAGTAATCAAGTCCTATTTCGCCTATGGCAATTACCCTTGGATATTGAACGCTCTGCTCAATATTGGCAAACCAGTCTTTCCCGGGGTTCTGCACCTCGGAAGGACTGACACCCACGGCATGATAAACATTTGATGCCGATTTCAGGTTTTCATACACCTGTCCGAAATCATGAAGACTATTGCAAATTGAGACAATCCTGTCAACGGAAGCTTGTCTCGCTTCCTGTATAACAATCAACTGCTCGATAGGGTCTTCAACTATAAGCCCCAAATGGGCATGAGTATCAAAATATTGCATCGTTTTATCCAAAAGGTATGATTTATGTGGTTTACCAAACTGGTATCTTTAAATACTAGCATGGAAAGGGTTTAAAGTCAACGAGATTTTTTTGAAATTAGAGACCGCCCAAAGGCGCTAATTCTTCCCATTTGGAGGGTTCCAGGACATCTCTGTCTATTCTGACAAAAATCTGAGGTTTGTAACCGCTGTTTGAACGCAAAGCATTATTGGCATTCAGGTAACCGAGATTGATACTTGGCGCTCCGGGGCTGTCGGTAAGACGCATTCTTGTCATTGTTTCGGGATTTCGCGTAATTGCGCTCCATGCGCTGGAAGATTCGGCGTATAAAGCCATCGCTCTGGAGCGGTAGTTGCGGTTCCCGGTTTGATCGGCAAGAGCTTCATTTACAACGCCGGCATTATTGCGAGCCATCATCAATCTCTCGCCTGTTTCGAGGAACTGAGCATTATCATTCGGCAGAAGAACCGGCAGTCTTAAACGCTGGACTTCAAGCATATCAAGGAGGCGTCCGTAATAGCCGTTTGCCGCGTAATAATCGCCGCGGTTAAATGTCACGTTTCCGAGAGCGAAAAGAAGCCGCCTGTTCAAAGGCAGTTCCGCAGACGCTTTGAACATGTAATCAAGGGCGTTTCTCCAGTCTTCACGCTGATAATACGCAGCTCCTATGCGGTATTTTATTTCGGGCGGCGAGTAGCCGTATCTTTCGGCAAGATGATAATTCCTGAGAGCGGCTTCCATGTCGCCGGATTTAACAAAATATTCAAGGTCTCCGCGCAGAGAGTACATCTGACCTAACTGAGGGCTTGCGGGAATCAAATTTCGATTCATAAAATCTTCAAAGAGTTCTATGCCTTTTACAAGCTGCTCGTCGGCAGGGAAAAATTCGCGGTTATTAATCAGAAGGTTTGCATAACGGTAATGAGTGTCCGAGCGATAAAGTCTTCTGCGCGCAGGTTCCTGTTTTGCCAAATCAAAAGCGCGGATTGCGTTCTCAAGAGTCAGACGTTCTTCATAAGTGTTATTTAAATTTTTATGATAACGGGCAAGATGGTAATGCGCTTCCGGCAGATAGGGATCTTTTCCTATCGCCTGTAAAAGCATAGCGCGGACGCTTTCTATGCTTTCCACATACGGATTCGGAACGCCTTTTGGTTTTTCAAGCTGCTTGTCTAAAAGATATCCTGCAAGTTCGGTAAGAGACGGAGGTGAAAGGACACGGCGCTTGGGATCATTTTCGAACCACACTCTTAAATTGAGAACTTCTTTAAGATTGTCTGTGCGAATAAAATATGTCATCATCCTTTCTACAACGGGAACCAGCCAGCCGTATTTTTCCAAAAGTCTCGCGTATGAGAATCGCGCGTCTTCGTATCTGTCCGAGAACCTTGACGGATCGGAATCCGCCCATGCCATGAAATTATCGCCCGCAGCAAGCAGACCATCAAAATCATCAGGCTGGAAATCCAGAAGCTCGCGCTGAAGAAGTCTGTTTGCCTTATCGTAATTCAATATATAATAAGTGTTTAAATTCGCGTAATCCAAAACGCCTTTTTTATCGCGCGGATAATATCTTAAAAGCTCGTCATATTTATTTTCAGCATACAATAAACGGCGTTGATCCCTGAACGCTTCGGCGTAGGAGTAAAACCATTTTTTCTTGCGATGAAGCATAAACGCTTCGTGGAATAATTCGTTAGCCCGTTGATACTCTCCTGCGGGAATGCGTTCGTAACCGCGTTTATAAAGCGATTCCGCTTTTAAAGGCGTATAAATAAATTTGTAACTCAGGTAGAAAACGGAAGCCGCTAATACGGCAATAAAAGCGAATATTTTTAAAACAGGAAGGAAGTTATGAACAAAAATATAGGCAAAACTTGACTGTTCGGCTTCAAATGCCGCGCCTGTTCCTTTTTCGAAACTTCTTGGAATAATAACAGGCTTTCCTGTAATCGATTCCACATGAGCTGCTGTTTCTTTAACGGAAGCGCCGTTTACAAGAAGGCGGATTAATTTTGATAACTGCTGAGGCAGAATAACCTGCTCGGCGATTAACTCTTCGCAGTGAATTCTTAAATTAAGAGGATACAATGAAAGAGTGCGCAGTAAACTGTCAACATCATCCTGATTGAGGGAAATCTCTTCGACATCATCTTCCGCTGGCGGCGCTTCTCCTTCATCCTTTTCTTTTTTTCTTCCGAACAAACCTTTCTTCGGCTGAGGCTTAGGCGCAGGCGGAGCGGATTTATTTAAAATATTATCAAGATCGGGAATGTCAAAATCATCATTGCCGAAATCGGAATTTGATGATGAAAAACCCGAATCATGCGATTCATGCTGAGCCGCAGGTTCATTGTTCAAATCGATTGAATCTGATCCGAAATCGGAGCTTAAATCCGTATCTCCAAAATCCATCGAAGCGGGAGAATCATTTCCGAATGTATCGTCAGATAAAGGCGTATCAAAATCGCCGCCGGGAAAATCCATATCCGGCAATTCATCGGATGAAAAATCGCCGCCTGAATCACCGCTTGGAAGCGCCGATTCTTCACCGCCCAAATCAAAGCCGCTGTCGTCGCCGAGTTCGGGAATATTAAAATCATCCGCAGGAGTTTCTTCGGAGCCTGAGTCAGCGGCGTTGAAATCATCAGAACCAAAATCATCGGTGAGAGCTGACATGTCAAAATCTTCTGTGGCAGGCGCTTGTTCTTCAAGAAGCTGCTCATCAGAGACAGGACTTGTTTCTTCCGCTTCGGGTTCCGTTGTGGCGGAGGATTCTTCGACATAAGGGCTTTCTCCGCCTAAATCAAATCCGCCGATTTCTTCTTCTTCATCTTCTTCAGGAATGGAAGCGGGCATATTAAATGTTTCTTCTGAAGGCAGTTCCTCAGAAGCCGGTAAATCAAATGAATCATCAGATGGCAGCTCGTCAAAAACCGGCATATCAGGTTCTGCTGCGGGAGTTTCAAAAGAATCCGGCACATTAAAATCTTCTAATGGAGTTTCATCGACACTTGGCAAATCGAAATCTTCCAATGGCGTTTCGTCCAAAGCGGACTCGCCGTCTGCAGGAGAAGACAGTTCATCCAAAGCAGGAATGTCGTCTGCGAGACTGTCGGCATCAAAATCTTCGGCAGTATCTTCGATTGTTTCTTCGGCAGGAAAATCCGCAGAAGCGGATTCCATTTCATCAGAAAAACCTGCGAGTAAATCATCGGGAAGTGATGTATTTTCAATTTGATCTTCCTCTTCATTCACTTGCGGCGGAGAAGAAGTTAAATCATTAAGAAAACCGCCTAACGCGGATGCCGCTTCATCGGAAGACATATCATCAGACGGAGGAAGATCGACAGGCGGCGAATCGTTGCCGCCCGGCAGTTCATTTAAAAATTTATTAACATCAAATTCTTCGCCTTCGGCGGCTGCGGCGCTTGAAGAATCTGAGGCGTTTTCTTGTCTTGAATATTCAAAGGGAGGCGCTTCTTTTTTAGGGAGGGGTAATGATTCAAAAGGCAGACTGAGGGATTCAACATCCGCCTTCTCATTAGCGATATTATTGAACGAGTCCTTAAACTGACCAAGCGCATTTAACGATGGCATAAAACTCCGTTTTATGGTCGATTTAACCGCGCAGCTATACAGCCGCGCTGCGTTAAGGTTATCATATTAAGATAATTATATATCGACCGATAATTGTAAAGAATGTATGAAAACGATTAGATTTTTAGCTCTTTTCATGGTAATTGCCTCGTGTTTCTCAAATGCCGTAAATGCGGCGGATTGGGAGACTTATGAATTAATTGACAAGATTTTAACCCTTAAAGGACCTGCGGCTCCCATGATTCATAACGATTTAGTGGTTTTTACAGCCGATTCCAGACTCAGACGGGTGGGAATCGCCTTTGCGCACGAAAATTTTGCCAATACTTACTGGTTCAGGCAGCTTTTAGTCTCTCAGGATCGACTGAATGCGCCCATTCCTCCGGGCGCAAAAGTCCCCGACCCATATATTGATTCGGGTATTCAATTCCATGTGTACGAAGTTCCCTATCATTTAAGAGAACTGGAGTACAGGATAATTATAAACGGTTTATGGACTATAGACCCCTATGTTGAGCAAATCCGCAGAGACCCGGTTACCGGGCTGAGCTTGTCCGTTCTGCCTCTGCCGCACAGACCGCAAAAGCAAAGTCCGTTGAATGGTTTACCCGATGGGCTTTATTTCACCTTTAGAGGACCGCCCGGAGAATCAATTACCGTAGCAGGCGACTTCAACGGCTGGGATCCTTTTATGTACGAATTAAAAGAAATCACGGCGGGAAATTACAGTCTTACAATACCCATGCCTCCCGGAACTTATAAATATGTCTTTTTCTACCGAGGACAGCGTTATGCTGATCCGCATAATCCGCGCAGAGTTTATACCGTTGATGGGAAGGCGGCGAGCGAGATTGTAGTTCCTTGATATTTTATTAACAGATTTTTTTTATCGGTTGTTTTGTTCGCTTTATTCGCAGCGGCTTTTTTATCCGGTCTTTTGCATTAATCTTGCTTTTATTTCATCGGTTGATAGCCCTTGGTTGATTAGACTGATGAAATATTCACGTTCATCTTCACGACCTTGAGCATGACCCAAAGAGAGACCTTCTGCATGACCAATAGTGAGACCTTCGGCAATACCTTCTGCTCTGCCCTCGGCTCTACCTTCTGTCCTACCCTCAGCGAGACCTTCTTCGCGGGCTTCCTCTTTCCAGTATTTTTTCGCGTCTTTCAGTTTCCATTCGTATAGCATCCCTAATACCCTCCTGCCGTGCACTTCCAGGAACTCTACCAGTATACCATGTTCATGACAATATTTTATAGTTTTTTTCATCGCCTTCTTATGGTTCCTGTATATCCTTAGATTTTCCTGAAATTTACTGATAAAAATAGTGTACTCGGACAGTTTCCTGCAGCGGTTCACTATCTCTAAGTTTTTGCCTTCACTGATATTTATGACTTTTGCCTCAAGCTCCAAAAGAGGACTGTCTTTACCTGAAATATTCAAATCTTCAGGCTTTTCGTAAAGGTCTGATAAATGCAATATCTGCTGTTCAGGGAACTTCTCGGTTCCGTCGTAAAGCACAAAGAACTCAGGGTAAGGAATGGAGAGCTGAGTGCTTTTGTAGATACTCTTTCCTTTGACCATCGTTTTGTAGATGTCGCTTACATACATGAGCATCCTCAAAGCCATGTTGGGATTAATTGTGCTTTGATGTTCGATAAGGACGACCATTTTCCCGCCGATCTCGAAAGAGATATCGTTGTATTTATCCATGTACAGCACGTTTTTGAGCGTGTTGATGGAAACCGGGGTATCCGGGGGAAGGCTTACGCCTTCGAGCGCGCAGTACAACTCCCTGAGAAGGTCGGGGTTGTTGAACAGTGTAGAGAAAACACTGTCTTTGAATCTTCTGTTTAAGAACATAAGAACTCCTGAGAAAAAAGATTCAACTTTCATAAAAAGCTGTAGCTATATATGGCGCCCGATAATGCACGCGTAGCGTGTGGATGAACAAAAGCAGCGAGGCGTGGCGCCCAAGAAAGTCAATGAGATGATAAAAGCGTGAGCGCTTTAGCGCGAACAGCGCGCCCGGAACGAAGGCGTTGAAAAGCTTCCCGAAGAACGAGAAAAAATGATTTTTTTTGTGGTATCGGTCGATTATAATTTTTATTACCGATGTCAGGCGCTCACGCTATTAAAACGTGGTCAAAAATTTTTGAGACACTATATATAGCGTAGTTTTTTAATTATTAGCTGCAGCGATGTCAGCCGCCGCATTTTCATACCACTACATCCACATCACCGCAATTACAACTGTAAGCCTATCCTCCACCCCTACCGCTTCACTTCGTACAGTTCGGTCGCTGATTCGAGTTTGCCTTTTTCGTCATAGCTGACGGATTTGACCATGCCTATGCCTTTTACATACCATGCTGTTCCTCTGTTAATAACTTTGGGGTTTATCCATCCTTTTGTTATGGTTGTGGAGGTTTGGGTTATTTTGTAGGCTTCGAATGTTCCGGCTGGGACGGTGATTGTTTCTACGCCGACACAAACGGCATCTGTCATTGAAACATCTGCGATTACTTCGCCGATAACGGGAACTTTAACTGTCATTTTCATCCAAGAGTCATTTAATCTGCTGCCTGTCGTTATATTTGAAGGAATAAAAAGTTTATCGCCTGTTATGCTGTAGTTCATTCCTCTTGCGGCGAAAAAAGAATCCATTGTGTTTTTCAATTCGATTTCCACAACGCCGCTTGAAATATTCACGCTGTACTCGCGTATGCCGGCCTTATCAACAGGTTTTCGGTTTCTGTCTAAAACTTGAATGGTATAAACGACCGTCATATTATCGTCAGCGCCTTTTACTTCTTTCACTGTCATCAAGCTGTAGCCTTCCACCCTTCCGTTGGGATTCAAATTGGCGGTAAGCTGAGTCGAGCCTGCGTTTGTCGGGAAAAAAACCTCATTTGAGAAAACGCCGGCAGTGACAGCGAGTAGTAAAAATAATGTTAAAATAATTCGTTTCATAATAATTCCTTTTAAGAGGAATTATACCACAGTATCGGAATTTTCGCTATTACGCTGAACCCGGTTAATTACAAGCCATATACCGAGCGCTGTTAAAGCGGCGCCGGAAAGTGTAAACCACCACGGTTGAAACCGCGAGGATTCGAAAGCCGCATTGAAACCCTGTATAGGTATCAGGTCTCTGAATCTTAAAACAACCGCATATAAAGCATTATTAAAGAAATGCATAAATATACATAAAACTATTGATTTTGTTTCTATACAAACCCATGCAAGCACAATCCCGAAAAGAAAACCTGTAAAAAATTGCCATGGATTCAAATGAATTAAACCAAAAAGAAGCGCGCTGATAATTATCGCTTTTCGTTTTGAATAATTGGCGGCGAATCCGTCCAAAATAAGCCCTCTGAAAAAAATCTCTTCCATGAAAGCGGGTACAACAGCGATATAGATAATCGCCATAGCCATCGTTTGATCTTCCATCATGGAAGCGAAAAAATTCCGAAAGAATTCAGGCATCGGAAGAATAACATTGAACAGATTATCAAGTTCGGATATTACAATAACCAAACCAACGGTTAAAACAAACCCGGCAATCCAAAGTTCTAAGGAAACATTATTAAATTTAAAAACCTCGTTAAAACTTTTTCCCGTTTTCCTGAATCCTATCCACACTACAATTCCGATACATGCGACATTGGAAATAATTTCCATAATTCCGATAAGCGGAGATGAATCAGTTGAATTCGAGAAAATAATAAACAAGCCAAGAATCAAACCTAATCCTAATTGAATGCCGCAAAATAAAAGGCATAATAGAATCGCGTTTTTTATAGTCGGGTAACTTTTTTTAACGCTCTGCTCTTCAATATCTGCCGCATTTGATTCCGCGCTTATTACTTCCGCGTCATGGGTTTCTTCTTCCTTGTTTCCCTCATCAGGCATAAACTCATTTAACTCCCTGCTTTAAATCCTATATAAACGCCCAAGCCGCTCCCCTGCCAGCTTTTGGCAAAATCATGGGAGCGCATTTCCACGCCTATATTAAATTCAAAGTAACGGAAATTAAGAGCAATTTCAAGACTGTTTTTCCAGAGACGATCATAATAACCGATTCCAAGAGAAGCGATAAAAAGATTCGCGTAATTGTATTTCGCTTTCACTCCGGCTTCAAATGATCCGGCTTCAGGATATAAAGGACTTATCCCGAATCCAAGCGTCGGAATAAAACTTACAGGAACCGTATCAAAAGGTTTCCAGTCAGCCCATATAAGCATTTTGAAAGGACGAAGAACAAATTTTTCTCTTGTGCCGTAGACAGGATCATCTATCGAAATTAAATTTTCCATATCGTCTAACGAAACAGGACTGCCGTCTCCGGCATATCCTGAGATATTTACATAATTTTTCATCTTAGCCGGAATTAAAGGAACATTATATAAATCCACGCCTACTGTAAAATCGAGGAATTTATATTTCTCTTTTAAACCAAGTTTTTCGGCAAGAGGGTATTCCGCTCCTGCATGAAAATCGAAACCCGCGAGAGCCGTAAGCTCGAATACGGAGCCTTCCTGCAGCGGGAACCCCGTATATACAAATAATTGATATCCAAGCCTGATTACCGAAGCTTCCGATTCATTGTTGAAAGTATAATTAATATTATGATCGCCTTCTATGTAAATTAAAGGGAGAAACAATGACGGATTTATTTTTATTTTAAAATCTTTATACATAAAAAAGCCTGAAAATTTCGCATAAGCAAAAGCGGCTCCGCCGACAAACGAATTATCGTTTTCTGTTTCACTTAACGTAAGAAGATTTCCAGAAATATCGATTATTCCCGCGGCATCAAGTCCGAGAGCCAAGCCAAAACCCCAAAGATTATCTTTATGATAAGTAAAATACAGCGGCACGATTCCAATATCCGCATTAATTTTTAAACCGCCTGAAAAATCGCCAAGATCGATAACGAGTTTTTCCTTGAATATATCGCTTGGTATAAAATGATTATTCGCCAATCCTACCCTTGTTTGAAGAATGCCGAATTCCAAATAACGATTTTCAATATAAAGCGGTTTTTTTTCAGAGTCTGATGAATCATCTGAAACTTCAGACGAATTTTTCTCAGCGTTATCGGCAAATACATATATAGGTAAAGCGACTAACAGCAGGATGAGCAGTATTAATATTTTTTTCATTTCAATTTCCGCCTAATTCCATTGAGTAATTAATATTCGCTTTTAAAGAAAGCGTTTTAATTGTAAAATCCCTCGGTATTCCAATAGTAATATCCTGCGGAAAACCCAAACTTATAGAAGGTTTAAAATCCGCTCCCGCCCCTTTAAGCTGATTCAAATGCGATGCGTCAATCGATATATTCATGGGATTTGAATTAAACGGAAAAATCAAATTGAGAGGAGGATCTTCCTGTTTAATAATCAATTCAGTTCCGCTGAAAGGATTGTAAGGTGACATATCAATAAACAATGAAAGACTTTGAAGCACATCGGTTACAGCGCCGAGAGAATCTCCAATGCCGTCAAACGTATCTTCGGGCAGAGGTAAAGGAAATTCACAGCCCGCAACGGCGTCAAGTTTAAGAGGCAGAATAATGGCAACTTCAACGGTTATATCCAGAGGTTCTCTTAATTTTTGACGCAGGAACAAAGAACCCTGTTGAAAATATAATTTTACTTTCACTAAAATGTCTTGTTTCGCATTCAGTAGTTTATCGAAATTTTTTATTTCTGTTCCCCACACCGGAAGATCATTATCATCGTAAGATGTTCTATCGGTATCAATTTCGCAGGCTCTATTCCCAAGCTGAACAAATTGATTTTCAAGTTCAGGTATTAAAAGACTGACTAAAGGTTCATTTATATCGGATATTTTCCCTTCATCATTTGCAATATAAAAATCCAATCCTATACAAAAATTTTCCAATACTTCGGCGCCATACCTTATATAAAGTTTTGCTTTTATTCCTTCCGGGTTAAACTCAAGATCACCCAAAAAATCACCTATACTTGAAAGAGGCAGAGTGATTGGCGGCATTTGATCATCGGGAATTGGAATCTCTGTCAGATCATCAAAACCCATTATGCCATTGGATGTAAAAAATCCAAAAATATCCGATTCCAGCATATCAACTAAATGAAAAACATCTTCTAAAGCTGTTAAATGCAAAATATAACTTTGAACAGTTTGATTCGCGGTATAATCCAGTATACTTATATTTAATTCTGAATCATCACCCAAAGCATCTCCTATCATTTCTAAAAGCATTTCGTTTACATTTAAATCTGCAGAGAGCTTTATCAAAGGAGTAGTTGCTCTCACTTCAATTTCTCTGGGAATTGTACAGGACAGAACAAACAAGAATACCATCAGTAATAAAAAAAGCCAAAATTTCTTCATAAAAAACTCCTTTAAACCCCTGTTTTTTGAATAAATAAAGATATTTTTATAATATAAACAGAGACAATTCGCTAACAATAACATATTTTCTAAGGAGCGTATAGATACTGTTATATAATTAATAGGAGCTATTAGACTAAGTTATGGAGCTTCAACAAATTTTTATGACAAATTTAAGAAAACGCCGCAAACAATTGAAGTATACTCAGGAAAAATTGGCGGAATTATGCAACACGGATCCGTGCTATATAAGGCAAATTGAGATTGGCAGAAGATTTCCATCATTGCAGTACATAGAAAGAATTGCAAAAGCTCTGAATATTCAACCATACCGTCTGTTTTACGATGAAACTGAAGATGAAAACACAGAAATACTCACTATGCCTGACAACAAAAAAGAGCAAATAAAAGCTATGCTCGTGGCAAACGTCAACCAAATCTGCGCAATAATCGACGAATACTGAGATATTGAATGTCAGGCACTGCAAATCACGGAGGAAAGACGGTTTTTAAACCAAAAACTCCGCGAATGCGCTCGCCACCGAAACACGTTAAAAAATAAAAAAAAATCCCATCTCCAAGCAAGCTTTTCAGCGCCTTCGAGCCATATATAATCATGAAGAATTTACTTTTAATCGCCGCTGTCATGTTGTGCGCCGCGGCAATCCACGCTGACGATTTCGGCTGGAGTTTTCTATGGACCGGTTCCTGGGCGGAAAACACTCAGAAAATATCCGAAGAACCTGTTCTGGCGGGAGATTTAAACAACCGCGCGGAATTAAAACTACATTATTATCCGCTTGGTATAACGCTGAGGGGTCAGGTTCTGGATAAAAGAGCTTTCGATTTTTCTCTCGATCCTCCATTGGGTGATCCGAAAAAAGAAGCAACCAACTTTACCGGAGGACTTTATCACAAACAAACCGGCTCCAGATTCCTGTACGGCGTTATAGACGAGTGGGGGCTTGCGGCGCGGATACGCAATCCGTGGATACGCTCGCCTGCCTACGCGGAAAATCACAAGCCGATAATGGCGGATTCTAAAACTGTTGTTTCAAGCACAAAAGAAGACGAGGCGTATTTGTATCTTTCCACGCCGGTGTTTACAATTAACCGGAATGTAAAACTCAGAGGATTTTTATGCGCTCAAACGGAAGTCGCGAATTTTTCACCTGTTATTTCCGGCGGGATAGATATTTCCTTTCTACCATACAATCTTTTACTTGAAGGCTTTTATACAGAGAAAACGCTTCCTCCGTCAAAGCAGAGTTCGTGGTTTTCCGATTCACCTGCTCTGCCCGAAAGGGATTTTTACCTGTACGCGGCGGCATTACTTTTTACTAGCCCGGCATTTTCCCTAAGCTCGGATTTTGCCGTCTCGGAAACATTCGCCGCAGGCAAAGACATTTATGCCAACTTAGGCGTTTCTTTTTCGCCGATTCTTCCCTTTGGGCAAAAATCCCGCCCCTTATCAATTTCGCTTACCGCAGACGGAGCCGGCAGTCAATTCATTTACAGGGACGGCTTGGATCACGGGGAAGGATTCAGAAGCGCGGCAAAAATCGAATGGAAAGGCAGCTACAGTTCTCTCATAAGACTGAACGCGATACTGCGAAGCCCTTATTTCGGCGAAGATTTCAACAGAGGTTCCATTGGTTTCTACTGGCGGCTTCCCGCATCCGCGGCAAATAAAAGCAATGCCATCCGGCTTACGCGGATATCGCTGTCCGCGGACAGGAACGCTTCCAATCCGGCAAAGACAAAAGACGGCTTTTCAGGCGTTTTTGGTTTATCTTTCAACATGTCAAAATTGGGCGTAAAAACCCCGCTAAATTTAAATTTCTCAGTCTCGGTTGACGGATCGGCGGATTTAAGCGCAAAAGACGAGTCATGGAACTTCGATAATATGGGACTGGATTGTGAAATTTACTGGGTAATAAAGCAAATTCAACTAAGATCAAAGCTAGGCATCGCGATTTATGCGGAAAAAGACGAAAAATGGGACTTATCATTAAGCGGAACTATGCGTTTTAAACACGGAAGATTGACTTTAAAGGCAGCTTCACCCGATTTCCCTGAAAAATGGAATTGGACTATTTCATGGCGGGCAGAAAAAAATGAAAAATAGTGAATAAAATGGCTTCATTTTACGATAATTATATTGTATCTTTATTGAGTATATGGTATATAAATTATTAAGAAGAAGATGAAGGAGGAGTTATGCCCGCAGGTGTTACAATTATGATTGTCGATGACTCGCGTATTATGAGAAACACGGTAAAAGGTGTATTCTCGGGGGTAGAATCCGCCTGTAACTTTATTGAAGCAAAAGACGGTGAAGAAGCATTAGCCTTGCTGGAAACTCAAACCGTCGATCTGATACTCCTTGACTGGAATATGCCAAGATTATCGGGGATAGACTTCTTAAAGCAGATCAGAGCGATGGATCAGTACAAGGATTTACCCATCATTATGGTAACCAGTGAAGCTGCCAAGTTTAATGTAATCGAAGCATTAAAACACGGAGCCACTGATTATATCACAAAGCCGATCAAGCTTGATTTGTTCAAGCAGAAATTGGCAAAACTACGCTTATTCAGGATGTAAAGATGACAGTAGAATTGCAAAATTACGTTGAACCGTTTGTAGAAGTCACGGTCAACACGTTTAAAGAATTTGTTGGCGTTGAAGTAAGCCCAAGGCATCCGCACTTTTTAGATCCGGATAAAGCATTTGAATGGGACATTTCAGCGGTTATCGGACTTTCGGGCGCAGTGAAGGGAGCGGTCATTGTTTCAATGAAAGGCGACCTTGCGATTAAACTGACAGACCTGCTTACAGGCTCCGGACATTCGGAGATCGACGCTGATGTAATCGACGCTATCGGTGAAATAAATAATATTATCGCCGGAAATATCAAACCTAAAGTTCCTAACGGGGACAGAATTGTAATTTCTATTCCGACAATTATCAAGGGAAAAGAACATTCAATCGCATGGCCCAGCAAGCAAACGCGCATTCTGTGCATTCCGCACAAAGCGTTTGACAACGATATCTTTCATTTAATGGTGGCAATTGAACTTGACCCTGAAGTCTAAAAGGGAGAGGACATAATGAAACACGTTTTTGTGTTCGATCCGAAAGCATTTTACAGTCAGCAGTGGAAGATGGATAACATCTTGGATAATATCGGGCAGTTTTTCCGAACGCAGGAAGCGCCCGATTTTTCCATACAATTTTCACGTTACAGAAGAAACGCCATCAGCATAATCGACGATGAAGCGGAAAAAGCAAAACCGGAAGATGTAATCAGAATATACGCGATAGGCGGAGATGAAATCCTGTTCGACTGCATAAACGGCGTAGTGCATTACCCGAACATGCAGCTGGCGGCGGTTCCTCACGGCGAATCGTATGATTTCCTTAAAATTTTCGGTGAAAAAAATATCGAACATTTCAGAGATATACCGACGCTTGTTCAATCCGACGCGATCCCTACTGACGCAATCAGATGGGGAGTTAATTACGCGCTTAATTCATGTTACATCGGAATGAACTCGGCGATTTTAAAAAATCTCAAAGACATGAAATCCAGTTTAAACAAAGGCAGTTTCATTCTCTTTTCAAAACTATCTACGTTTGTAAATTTATTATTCAGCGCGTTTGATAAACATATAGCGGCGCGCCAGTATACAATTTCGATAGACAATGAAGATTATTCCGGGCATTACTGTCTTGTTCACGTCGCAAACGGTCCGTATCATTCCGGCAAAAAAACAGGCGTTAAAGACGCTACTCCTGACGACGGACTTCTGGATATCGCTCTTATTAAATCATCGCATCCTTTGGGAACATTATCATCCATGAGAAAATACTCCAAAGGCAAACGCCCTAAGAACTGCATATTAGTTCAAGGAAAAAAAATAACTGTCAAATCGGCGAATCATATGTGGGTTCAGTTAGACAATGAATATATACAGGATACCGAAATTACCTTGAGTGTAGTTAATCATGCGGTACATTTGGTTACGGTAAATAATCTAACTTACCCGATTGCCTCAATACCGGCGCTTTAAGGAAGGATATCCATGGCAGCAAAGAAATCAGAGAATATCAGATTAAGAAGAATCGCAAACTTCTCCTCGATTGCGATTATACTTTTTTTAAGCGCTGCATACATTATCGAAACATATATATCCGAAGTAAAAGTCAATTACAGCATCGCCGGTCTTACGATGATCGTAACGCTGCTGATCGTAACCGCGATTATCAGAAATTCAATCAATCATTACAAAATGGCGCTGAATATTCCCTTTGTGCTTCTGTTGTTTTACACCGTTCTCATGTTCCTTTGCAATTGGCACAACTCACACTATCTTTTAATTTGCATTTTCCTTTGCGCGATAAGCTGTATATATTCGCATTTTTACAGAACTCTTGTTTTTATCATTATCGAAAATATTTTTGTCGCCATTCTTTTAATCAGAGGCGCGCCCATAAGCGGGAATATGCCGTTGTTCGCTATACTGATGAACTGGGTAATATCCCTTTTCTGCAGCATAATCATGCTTCTTTTAACGAGGTCTGCGACCATCGTTCTTAATAAAGCGCTTGAACACCAAAACTCATTTATGGATCTTCTCGCGTCTACGGAAAACTATGTCGCCATGGTCGACGAAAGGAATCAGGTCGTTTACGCAAGTAAGACCCTTTCAGAGCTTGGCGGCACATCGGAGCCGATTCTCGCGCAGGACCGTCCTCTTATCGACCTTTTCCCGGGAAGAAGCCTGAAAGTACACGCTGGTAAATTATTAAAAGAAAAAGACGATTACGCGGAAGACTGGGAATTTTCGCTGAACGGGCAGAAGAGATATTTTAAAGCCGCGTCCCACAGCCTTCCCGGCGGCGGCGGCACTCTTATCTCATTGTACGACATGACTCACCTTGCGGAACGCGATGAAATCGCGGTCATGAAAGACAGCATGAAAATCGGTCTTTTCTTCATGGATAAAAATTATGTTATTCAGGATCACTATTCACGCTACCTCGAAGAAATGCTTTCCGACACAAAACTTTTCGGAAAATTATTTACAGATGTTATTTATGATTCGGTTTCTCAGAACGAACTTGAAGCTATCAAAGATTATTTCGGCATGGTTCTTGAACGCACTTATGATCAGGATATGCTGGATGAAATTAACCCACTTAACGAGCTTCATTATGTAAACAAAGAAACAGGCGACAGAAAAGTATTCCAGTTTGCGTTCGCGACGGTAGAACGCGGACGCGGGGAAGTTTTCCTCCTTGTAACGGTCTACGATATAACCACAAGGGTTGAACTGCAGCAAAGACTCGCCGAAGAAGAAGCAAGGCGTCAGGAAGAAATGCAGTCCGTCTTTGAGCTTATTCAGGTTAAACCAGATGTATTTAATGACTTCATGTCGGACATGGAACATGAGTTCGACGCTATCGATAAAATTCTTAAAAACGAAGCTTTATCGGCGCATGACGCGCTTGTAAAAGTATATCAATCCATTCACGCGATTAAATCCAACGCGGTTATATTGGGATTAAATGTTTTTGGCAACAAGGTGCATAACCTTGAATCCAAGATAAAGAAACTGCGCGAAATGCGCGGTGAAGTTCCCTTCGCGGAAATGCTGAACCTCACTGTGGAAATAGAAAAAATTTCCAAAGAAAAAGAAGGGTTCAGGGATATTATCGGCAAGCTGCAGTCTTACGCCGACGAAAAAGGCAGCGAAACAAAAAGCGAGAGCGGCAACGAAAGGCAGAAAGTTCTTATCGAAGCGCTTACAAAAACAGCGGCTAAAGTCGCGGAAGACCTCGGCAAAAAAATAAAATTTGTGGCAAGCGATATAGACGCAGAAGCAGTCGAAAAAGGTCCAAGACGCGAAATGAAGGAAATACTCATGCAGCTTATCCGCAATTCCGCCGTGCATGGAATTGAAAAACCGGAAGAGCGCAAAGCGAAAGGTAAAAACGAAACAGGCATTGTAAAACTTTCCATTAAGATGGCGCCGGACGGCAAGAGCGTGCAGATGAAACTTTCTGACGACGGCAGAGGTCTTGATTATAAAAAGATCGGCGAAAAAGCTTTCAACCGCAAGTTAATCAAAAAAGAAGAAATGAACAATAAAGATATTTTAATGAAAGCGATTTTTTCTGCCGGTTTCAGCACTGCGGAAACGGAAGGCATTCACGGAGGAAGAGGCATAGGTTTAAATCTTGTGCGCGATCGTTTAAAAGAAATACACGGCTCTATAAAGCTTAAATCCGAAGACGACAAGGGAACGCTGTTCTTAATGGTTATTCCTGTCTGACAGACCCGCTCCTATCGCCGTTGTGTACTCGGCAAACTCAGGATAGATAAACTCAACTCCGTATAATTTGGAAATGTCCCCGAGAGTTTTTTGCCCCAATGGATTTCTGCTGCCGTTCCCTGTAACGACAACGCGGCTTAAATTTTTTGCCTTTGCCGCGAAAACAGAAAGCATGCCAATAACCTGAAACACCATATTAATAATCGCAAGAGCAATATCACTGTGGTTTGCCGTATCCAGCATTTTGCCGAAGTTGGAAGCAGTGCTTTCTCCGTGTAAAAAACTTAAACTTGTATCGGTAATATCGCTCATAAGCAGATCAACCTGATTTAATTTTCCGGTTTTCGCGAGTTCCATTATATCGCGGAACTCTGCGACAGGAAGAAGCTTTTTGGAAAGACCGAGTATTGTGCCGCCTCCTACGCCGGAACCGCCGTAATGCGAAATGCCTTTATCTCCGGCTTCGATTATGACTGTTCCTGTTCCTATGTTTGTAATAATAATATTGCTCATGCCGGACAAAAACATTCCGCCTATTCCTATCGCCTGTATTTCATTAACCCTGTGCGTAGGAATGCCGAAAATATCCTCTTTAATTTTTGAAGCGCCGGCTCCGGTAATAACGATTCTTTCTATCGCGTTAATTTTTATGCCGTTTTCCAAAACGATTTTTCCGAATGCACCTGTCGCAGCGGTTACGGCATCCTGCGCTCTTGTTTTAATTTTCTTAATTACTTTGCCGCCTTCTATGGAAACGACTTTTGTTATTGTAGTGCCTACGTCTATTCCGATTATCAATTTATTCTCCTGCTATTCATTAAATGAATCCGATACCTTTAAAAATATGCCGATTAGCGCAGGGTCAAAATGAGTTCCGCTTCCTTCCGTGATAATTTTAACCGCCTCCTCATGGGTGTAGGCTTTTTTATACGGTCTCTCGGAAACAAGAGCGTCGTAAACATCGGCGATTGCCATAATTCGTCCCAAAAGCGGGATTTCCTTTCCTTTAAGATTATTCGGGTAACCTGATCCATCCCACCATTCGTGGTGGCTTGTGGCAAAAATCTTTGCGTATTTTAAAAATTCACTTTCCTGCGCAAGCACTTCAACCTTTTCCATTATCTGCTTTCCGACATGAGTGTGTATCTTCATGTCTTCGTATTCATCGTTATCGAGTTTTCCCGGCTTTCTTAATATTCTGTCGCTTATGTAAATTTTTCCGACATCATGAAGCTGGCATGATTGAATGAGCAGTTCTACGTCCCATTCCTTTGTTTCGTCATGATAAATTTGGCTTGCGATTACTTCGTTCAGCAGTATCCTGAGTCCGTGCTGTGTGCGTTCAATGTGTCTGCCTGTAATATCATCGCGGTATTCAACAAGTTCCGCCATTGTTTTTAAGAGAGCGTTTTGAAGCTGCAGTATGCTCTGCGTTTTTCCGTCAACCATTTTCTGCAGATTCTCGTTAAAAAATTTAAGATCGCTTGCCTGCTGTTCCAGCGTCCTTCTCTGGTGTTCAAGAAGCAGATGAATATCAATACGTTTAAGAAGCAGCGCAGGTTGAATCGGTTTTGCGATGTAATCCACAGCTCCAAGAGAGAGAGCCGTAAGCTCAGCGTCAGATTCGGCGCGGGCTGTAAGAAAAATAACAGGTATCTCTTTTGTTTCATCTTTTGCTTTAAGCATTTTTATCGCCTGATAACCGTCTATATCAGGCATATCCAGATCCAAAAGAATTATATCCGGGATATTATTTTCTAAAAGTGAAAAAAGTTTTTCAGCCGAAGGAGCTGTAGCAACGACATGTTTTTGCGAAAGAATATTTTTACCTATACGGAGATTCGCCGGGTTATCATCAACCATAATAATAAGCGCTTTTTCGCCGTTCATGGCTTATTATACTCCAGTTATTTGGGCGTGTCTATTATTGCATTTATTGTTTTGATCGCGCTGTCAAACTCTGTAATCAATATGTCATCTGAAATTCGATTTACTGTTTCAGTTGTTTTTTTATCCAGTGACAAATTGTTAATCTCGCCTAAAATATTATCGATCTCCTCTGCGTTGTTTAATTTTAACGCTTTCTCTAAATTTTTTAATAACGAAAATAATTTTTCCATATTGCCGGTAATTTTAAATGATTCGCCGCCTGTGTTTCCTTTGTCGGCAAGGAATCTCAATTCCAAAACATCGGCGATATCATCGGATAATTGGGAAAGATTTTCCATGAACCTGTCAAAGTTTCCGTTTATGAAAGCCCAGTCCTCTTCCTTGCCGGCTTCTTCCAAATACGCCGCTTGTGCGGATAATTCCACAGCGCCGATAGAAGCTGACGCGCTCTTCAGCGCATGAACATGAGTAATAAATAAATTCAAATTATCCTTATCAAGAATGTTTCTGAGATATTTCATTCTTTCCTGCGAATCTTTGTAGAATTGAGACAAGACGGAAAAATATCCGTCTTCTGTGCCGCCTGTCAGGCTGATACCTCTGTGCACATCTACTCCGTTTATATCAGGTACGCGTGATTTTTTTTCAATTTCTTTTTTAATGACAACAGCCTGCTCTCTCTTGTTTTTAGATATCCATTTAATAATTATGTCGTCAAGAGAAGAAACATCGATTGGTTTTGCGAGGAAATCATCAAAACCTTTTTCTATAAACATCTCGCGTACGCCGAATACGGCATTTGCGGTTAAAGCGATAATCGGAATTCTTTTTCCATTGTGAGCCGGAGAAACTCCGGTTTCAATTTCTGTTTCCTTTTCCCAGTCGCGTATAATCGCGGCAGCTTCGACTCCGTCCATCTCAGGCATCATGTGATCCATGAAAACAATATCGTAATCTTTATTCTTTACCATCTCTATCGCTTTTACTCCGCTAAGGCATGAATCCACTTTTATATGATACGGAGCTAAAAGCCCTTCTGTAACTTTTAAATTGGTCGGAATATCATCCACAACAAGCACGCGCGCGTTGGGGAATGAAAAACGAACAATGCCGTAAGCGACGGAGGTATCGGCGGACGCTCTGCTGTCGTCCTTGCCGTTCAGAACATTAGCGATTGATATTGATTGTATCGGCAAAGAAACAAAACGAACATCAGGGATTAAAGCTTCCGTTCCCCATTCAATCATCAGAGCAAGCGGAGGTTTCTTGCCTTCGGGAAACTCCGAAGCCGGTTTTTTCATCGCCTTTTTGATCTTGTCGTGAATACCGTATCCGGAAAGTATGAGCGACCACTTCTCGCTGTAAAGCGCTTTTGTAAAATTATCGATATCCGTAACCATAACGTGAGGAACGCCCAGATTTTTTAAAGACCAGCACACGGATTTCGCGTAAATTACTCTGCCTTCATAAACCAGCACTTTCTTTTCCGAAGCATTATCAACGGCTGCGAAGGGTTCCGATGATTCCGCAATCTGAGGGATGGTAACATTGAAAACGCTGCCCGTCCCCATTTCGCTGTCTACATTGATGTCTCCGTCCATGATTAGACATAAGCGTCTTGTAATCGCAAGACCCAACCCCGTACCTTCAACGTTACGGTTCCTTTTCAGATCAACCTGAACAAATTCGCTGAATAATTTTTTTTGATCTTCAGGCTTAATGCCTTTGCCGGTATCGGCTATCGAAAAATCCAGCCAGACTTTATTTCCTTTTCGCTGCCGCATTGTAATCGACAAACTGATATGTCCCTTATCCGTAAACTTCACCGCGTTGGAAAGCAGGTTCAGGAGTATCTGACGAAGCCTGACTTCATCGCCGTACAATCTGTTTGGAATATTTCCGTCTATGTTTGTATAAAAGCGAATCGGTTTTTCCTTTAACCGGGTGCGGATAATATTTATAGTGTCGTTAATAAGCGAAGAAAGCAGATAGTTGACAGGAACAATTTCCATTTTGCCGGCTTCAATTTTCGAGAAGTCAAGAATATCGTTAATGATCGAAATAAGGTTACTTCCTGCTTGTTTAATATCCTGCGCGTAAGCTCTTGCTTCATCGCTGAGATCGCTTCGCAGAAGAAGCTCCGCCATTCCGGTTATCGCGTTCATGGGCGTGCGGATTTCATGGCTCATGCTCGCGAGGAAACTGCTCTTTGTCCTGTTCGCCATTTCCGCTTCCTCGCGGAGATCGACAAGACGATTATTCTGCGTTCTGATTTCGTCTACGATATTAAAAACATACTCGCCTGTTTTTTCCACATTGTTCTGATAAACAACAAGCATTTTTTCGATATCCACTTTGGAAATATTAGACTGTTCTATCATCGCTTCAAGATTCTTGCGGATGATTTCGAAGTTGATATGAGCCGCGCCGTCCGAGTATTGATCCATAAGCGAATCCATGCTTCCTCTCAGATAGGAAATCGTAATGTTTAAAAGTTCGCTGCGGCTTACGATATCAAAAACAAGCGATTTTAATTTGTTGTCGGTGTAATGAAACAGGCGTTTCGCTTTGTAAGGGTCAGCCATTCCATGTTCCGGCGATGTCCCGAAAAAAACCGCGGTTAAGGTCTGGTTATGATGGGTAAATAATTCTTCGCCGTAGGTGTTAAATCCAATCATGGGATAGGCGCAAAACACATTGTTAAAATCATCGATAATTTTTTTATCTTCAAGTTCAAGATAACGCTGGATACAGTTAAAAAGCAGACAGCCTTGAATGCCGGGCAGAAATTGCTCAGCCACTTTTATACTGTTGCGCGCATTGGCTATAATGTCTCCTTGTTTTAAAAGGAACACTTTTGTTCCGGCTTCTATATAACAGTAAAATTGAAGCCCTTTGCCGTTTACTGCGATGTTTGGACTGCGGACATAGACGCTGTCTCCCAAAACAAGCCCGAGAGGATTTCTCGCAAAAATTTCAGGAGTTAAATCGTTTACATTATCAATTCCGACATGCCTTGCGTAAATTTCAGCGGCAGGCTCGCCGTTAATTTCCCATGCAATCCTTTGCATGATTTCCACGCGGGTAATAATAAAAGAAGTATCGGTCGGCGTGTAATGAACATAGTGGTTAAAGAAAAACGGTATCTTCATTCGAAGAATCACAGCGACAAGTCCGTCGCTTGAAATTCTGTCACCGCTTGAAACAAGGGTTCTCGTAAAGGTCATTTCATCCGCGGCGGCTCCGCCGACAAACGCCATGTTAAAACTATCCTCCATTGTAAATTCTTTCATGATCAATTCACCAAGACAAAGACCGTCAAAAAATATTAAACCAAGATATTCATCAGGGTTAATATTTTGACCTTTTGTATTAAGCTTTAACTCCGTAATTGCAAGATGTGCGGCAAGAATCGGATCTTTTTTAACTCCTTCCTGAAAAGAAACGTAAACATCTTCGATTTCATCACAAGACAGCGACATTATCGTGATTCCGCTTTTCATTGCGCCGCCTGACGACCAGCCGCCGTACATTGAAGAGCCTATGCAGGCGGCTTCAGGAAAAGCGTCTGCGATTGATTTATGAATTTTTATATCTTCAAAGGACGATGAAAAAAAGTAAACAACCGCTTTAATATCGGGCTGCCAGACTTCGTCTGTAATTTTTTTTATATCCCAATCTTGTAAAGATGTTACTTTTACAGCCATGTAATTATATTAACATGGAAACAAGAATTATAAAATAAGAATCAAAGTTTTCTTTTTCTGAAAAGTTCCACCGCATCCTGAGGCGTTTCCGCGTTAATTATCGCTTCCCGCCTCTCGTCATCGCTTAATATTGAACCAACCGCCGCAAGAAACTGCACATGCATTCCGCAAGCTTGTTTAGGTGAAACGATAAGAACGAAAATTCTGCTTAATTGCCCGTCCATGGAACTGAAATCAACGCCTGATTTTTTAATTCCCGCTGAAACGGCGGTGTATGATATTCCGTCTGTTTTTCCGTGCGGCAGCGCAATGCCGTGATTCATGCCTGTACTCATTGTTTCTTCGCGTTCAAGAACATCCGCCAAAACCTGATTGCGATCCATGAGAGGATCCGTAGCCGCAAGTAAATCAACAAGCTCTGTTATTATCTCTTCTTTTGTTTCGCCTTTTAATTCCATTGTAAAACATTCAGGATCGATAAGCGCGAGAATATCCTTTGAAGTGCGGGCTTCGGAATCGAAAAGGTCTTTTTTCATTTCTTCCGGTTCGATGGAATTTACAAGTTTCTCGATTGTATGGGAAAGGTCGAGAATTACTTCGTAAATTTCATTCTTGACAAAGGGCATATCTTTTTTTGACGTTGTAACTGTGATTATATCGTCTTCTTCGGTGATAAAAAGCGCTATATCATCTTTATGCGCTTTGGAAATACCTTCGTCTATGTTCATAGTCTGAACAAAAAAACCTTCATGCCGTAATTCGCTTAAAAGAGTATCCATTACAAGGTCTGCGATCTCTTTCGTTCCAAAGTTCCATACATCGCTTACGCTGTCGTCATGATTATCAGGTTTCCTTGTTCCCTGTTTCTGGATTTTTAACATCACGCCAAGAAGCGGAGGAGAAACAACAATGGTAAGAAAGATCATCAAAACCGAAGCGGAAAAATGCTGATTGTCGAGAACGCCTGCCGCAAGCCCTATGCCGCATGTTATCAAAGCGCCTTCGCCGCGAGGTATCATTCCTGTGCCTATTCGAATGGCGCCTACTTTATTAAATCCGAGAAGCATGGCAGGACCGCCGGCTCCTATCACTTTGGAAAGAATCACAGCCGTTGTGTAAACAGCGCCGAAAATTAAAACAGACGGCGAAATAATTTCGCGCACATTAACCATCATTCCCATAACAGCGAAAAACATCGGCACGAAAAATTCATACAAGGGGCGGATACGTTCCTGTATAACCGCGGAAATATCTGTTTTTGAAAGCGAAAGCCCCGCGACATAAGCGCCGATGATTAAGGCAAGCCCATGTTTTTCAAGAATGCCTGCAAGAATCAAAGCGAATCCAAGGGCAAGAACGGAAAAGTCTAAACTGTTTTTAAAGATTTTAAAAAAGCCCGCGAGCGCTTTTGAACACAACAGCAGGAGAGCCGTAACGCCAAGCCAGATGCCGAATACTTTACCTGCCATCAAAAGAATCGCTTTGACTGAGAGACTGCCTGCCTGTTCTCCTCCGAGAATTGAAACAATCCCAAGCACCACAGCAAGCAATACGATCCACAGAACATCATCAAAGACCGCGGCGGTCAGCATTGTAACGCCTTCCGGCGAATCGATTTTTTTTCTTTCGGATAAAGTTCTCGCGCTTATTCCGACAGAAGTGGTTGTGGCGATTACGCCGAGAAACAAACATTTCGGATCAAGGAAGGAGGCGTCGAACATGATCGTGCCGCACAAGGTTCCTGCGGCAAATGAAAGAAGAGCGCCGCTTGTGCCGATTATACCGCCGGCGAATGAATAGCGTAAAAATAAACTTAAATTAGTTTCCAGTCCGGAAGTGAACAGCAAAACTATTGAAGCTACAGTGGCGAATGAATACAATTCTACGCTGACCGCAAGCCCTGAGTCTAACGCCAAAGGAAATATGCCGTGAGGAAAGCCCGGCAGAGAAATTCCGCCGAGAGCGTAAGGTCCTATTAACACACCCGCCAACAGTTCTCCCAGCACCGAAGGTATTCCTATCTTCTTTGCCAGTTGTCCGAACATGCGAACCGCAAATAAAATTATACCGACCTGGAGAACCAGTTCGGCTACAAGCTCAGTAATTTGCATTTAATTCTCTATAGCTGTTAATTCTATGCTTTTAACAATTTAGTGTCTAGTATATCGCTTCTCAATAATAAACGAAAATTGTTCTAAAAAGTCAAGTAAAAACAACTTTATAAATGTATAATTCTGTAATATAATGAGACAGGTTAAATAATAATGACAAGCAAAAATATATTTTCCATACCTGTAACACATAAACACCAAATTTCAATGAAACGAAAATTCATTCTTTTCTCATCGATTCTGTTTCTGTTTATACTGCTCTCAGGGAGTATTACCTTTTTACTGCTGATGAAACAAACGCAGAGCAAAAGCGCCGCAAACGAGTTATCAAAAATTGTAGAACTTGAACGCCTCAGGCTGGAAGCGTCGGTAAACGCGGAAATCGCCGTTGTGCTTAAAATGGCGGATTCCCCGCTGATTAAACGATACTTTGCACGTCCTGACAACCTCGAATTAAAAAATTTAGCGTTTGAAGAAATAGCGGCATATTGCCGCGCGCTGACCGAAAAATACATTTTTTGGGTAAACGATAAAGATAAAATATTTCATACGGTTGATAATGCATCTTATGTAGTTAATCCCGACGATCCCGAGAATTATTGGTACAACATGACTCTTTATGAAACGGAAATTTACAATTTTAATATAAACTATAATCCTAATCTTAATGTAACAAATCTCTGGATTAACGCTCCGGTTTTTGACAGCGAAATGGTTCCTATCGGAATAGTCGGAACAGGCATTTATGTGTCAGATTTTGTAAATAAGATATACGCGAATTATTCTGAGAACAATGATTTATATTTTTTCAATATCTTGGGAGAGATCACCGGAGCAAAAAATATTAATCTTGTAAAAAATAAAATCAATATAAAAGACGAACTGGGCGGCATAGGCGCGGAAATCTTCGCTAAAATTAACGAGCTTGCTTCAGATGAAATACTTAGCTTTGACATAAGACAAGAAGACGGAATTGCCGCGCTTGGCGCTGTGCCGGCGTTAGACTGGTATATAACCTCTTATAATATTTTTGAGATCGAGGAAACCCTTCATACCGGAATAACATATCTTTTTATCAGTATGCTGGGTCTGATATTCACGATTATTATTATTGTTAATATTTTCGTAATCAAACTGCTGGAACCTCTCACAAACATTGTAAAGCAGATTACAAGAATTTATGCTGACTGGGATTTAACAGATCAGAAGAATGTCAGCAATAAAGATGAAATTGAAACTCTGGGCGGATTCCTTACTATGACAATAATCGATCCTTTAACCGGCATTTATAACAGGCGTTTTCTGGACGGCAACCTGAAAAAAATTATAAGATCGCAGTCCCGCACAGACGGCAAATTAAGCATTCTGATGATAGACATAGATTTTTTCAAGAAATATAACGACACTTACGGACATGACATGGGTGATACCTGCCTTAAACAAGTTGCCACGGCTATTTCAAAATTGATAATAAGAGAAGAAGATTTTTCCGCAAGATACGGCGGAGAAGAATTTGTAGTTGTGCTCCCGAATACCGATGAAAACGGCGCAGAGCTTATCGCAAATAAACTGCTGACAAAAATACGGGAACTGAGAATACCGCACGAGACTAATAATTTAACAGGTTATGTTACGGTTTCCATAGGCGGCACAACAGGAGCGGTTAAACATTCTCACACCGATGTTGAATTCGTAAAATGCGCCGATGTTGCCCTGTATAAATCTAAAAATAACGGACGCAACCAGTATACATTTGAACCGTTTGAAACAAAAACTTAAATTTAATCCACTTTAAAACGCGAAACTTCATTTCCAACAGCAGCGATGTTATCGCGGTTTTTGTCGCTTATCCTTTTGACATGACCTATTACCTGAGTGATCTGTTCCGCGCCGGAAGCCATTTCTTTCATGCTCCCGGTAATTTCCTGATTAACAGAGGCAAGATTCACGCTCTCATCTATTACTTCTTTTGCGCCTTCTCTCATTTCGTGTGAGCCGTTTTCTACCTGAACGGTAATTTCGTTTATTTTGCTTATACCGTCAAGAATCAGCTTGCTTCCCGATTGCTGTTCTTCCATTGAACTGCGGACTTCTTCTTCCTGTTCCGCGACAACCTGCACGCTTGAATCGATTGCTTCGAATTTTTCAAGCACATTATCCGTTGATCTTTTTATTTTATCTATAGCGTTTTTAATTTTCTTTAATACATCACCGATAATTTTTGACTGCTGGCTTGAGCTTTCCGCCAGTTTGCGAATTTCTCCGGCAACAACCGCAAAGCCTTTACCCGCTTCGCCTGCGTGAGCCGCTTCAATCGCGGCATTCATGGAAAGAAGATTGGTCTGACTCGAAATATTTTCCATTACGGCGTTAATATTTAAAATTCCTTCGGATTCACGCGCGATTTCCTGAATATCGGATAAAACTGTCTGCAAACCGCCGCGTCCTTCTTCCGAGGCATTTTTCAGGTTCTGCACATTTTCCGCGTTTTTAATAAGCCGTTCCGCGACAGAACGGGTATTATGCACCATCTGTTGAATAGCGGATGAAGCCGACGTAATATTGGCGCTTTGATTTTCTATGTGTTTATTCAGCCTGTTAATATTGCTTACTACCTGCTCCATTGTCGCCTGAGTCTCATTAACGCTGGCGCTCTGGCTGATGACACGATCCTGAATTGTATTAATATTTCCGACAATCTCATTTATAGCAGCCGCAGTTTCGCTCATGTTGCTTGAAAGATCATTTCCGGTATCGGCAAGTATAAATGTCTCGTTTTTAATATTTATAATAAGAAGTTTTATTTTATCAAGGGTCATATTAAAATCGGATGCCAGCTCTCCCATTTCGTTTTTATTTTTAATGTCTATCCGTTTTGTAAGATCCCCGTCGCCGAGAGATATTTCTTTTAATATTAAATTCATTTCTTTAAGCGGAGAAAAAATCTTTCGCATAAAAAATAACAACAGTAAAAGTCCGAAACACAAATAAATGCCGCCGAAAATCAATTGTTTTTTTTCACTGGCGGTAATCGCATCATGCAGATGATGTCCGTCAAAATCGCAGGCGGCAATTCCTACTATAACTCCCTTTGAATTTCTAATGGGGGTATATATCGAAATCAGCCAGCCCCATCCTTCGTGATATACAAGTTTGGAAGCCGCCGTAATGCCGTTCTCATACGCTTTTCTAAATGCAATGTCATATTCGCTTGTGTCTTCTTCTTCTCCAAGATGGGAGAAATGTTCTTCATCATCCGGCTCGGCGCTGCCGTCGATAATGAACCGCCATATATTATCTTTTTTCGGCGCCATAGTGTACAAATAAAAACAGCCCGAGTTTTCTTTTAACTGAAAAAGCCGCAGTCTGGTTTCTTCATAAAAAGGATCGTTTTCATTCAATGAAATTGTAAGTTTTTCAAAGGCATCACCGTCTACAAAGGAAGCCGCTTTTTCAACAATTTGCAAACCCTGATCGGTAAAAGTATCTATAACAGCGCTGGACAGTTGATTTATACCAGTCACAGCGGAAATTACGCTAATCGCTATAATAAACGCGGAAAAAAACGTAATGAAAAGAAACCTCAAAGAATGATAAATTTTCACTGATACCTGTCCTTATTATTATTATAGTACCATGATGTGTAAAATTTTACAAACCCGTAAAAAAGCATAAAATTATCCGTTCTGCGAATAACGTTCCAGAAAACGTTTCATTCTGCCGCTTGAAGGATTATCAAGTATTGAAGGAGCGCCGTATTCAACTACAAGACCTTCGTCCATGAATAAAATCGTATCGGCGACTTCTCGGGCAAACTGCATTTCGTGGGTAACAATAATCATTGTAGTATTTTTGTCGGCAAGAGCGCGGATAACTTTCAACACTTCGCCCGTCAACTCCGGGTCGAGCGCGGAGGTAGGCTCATCAAAGCATAGTATATCCGGTTTTAAAGCAAGCGCCCTTGCAATTGCTACACGCTGCTGCTGCCCGCCCGACAGCTGATGAGGATATAAATCCCTCTTTGAAGATAAGCCCATCTGGTCGAGAAGCTGCAGGCATTCATTTTGTATTTCCGCCAATATTTGTTTTTTATCTTTTTTGAAATCAGGCAGTTTTTGAGCCGCAAGTTCTCGGGCAAGCGATACATTTTTCAACGCGGTATGCTGAGGGAATAAATTAAAACTTTGGAACACCAGCCCGAAGTGAAGTCTTTTTTGCCTGATAACGGCTTCATCGTAATGAACATGCGCTTTGCAGTCTATCAGCGTATCCCCGCGCACGATTATGCTTCCTGAGTTGGGTTTCTCAAGAAAATTCAGACAGCGTAAAAGCGTTGTCTTTCCGCTGCCGCTGGAACCGATAACGGCAAGAACCTCGCCTTCATTCAATGTGAAACTTATATCGTGCAAAACCTCAGTAGAGCCGAAATGTTTTGCCAAGGATTGCACTTCTAATATAGCCATTTTCTACGCCTTAAAATAACTTAATCTTTTTTCGATGTATCCGAACAACAGGGTAAGAATACCGACGAACAGCAGATAAAACGCGCCCGTGTAAAATAAAGGCCAGATAATAGCTCTTGTCGCGGCAAATGTTTCGGCTACTCTGATAATTTCCACGACCATGATCACGCGCGCGAGAGCCGTATCTTTAACCAGCGTGATTATTTCGTTAGACATGGGAGCTGTTATTCGCTTTATAACCTGGAGAAGAATGACACGAAAGAAAATTTGCAGCTTAGTCATTCCCAAAACCTGTCCCGCTTCGTATTGAGAATGAGAAATGCTTTCTATTCCGCCGCGGTATATTTCGCTGAAATAACAGGCATAGTTGATTGAAAAAGCAATTATCGCCGCGTTAATCCTTGATGATATGGGCGCGCCGAAAATGAATCCCGGAACATAAAAGACAATAAAAATCTGGAGCATCAAAGGAATTCCCCTGATGCACCAGACAAAAATTTTAACGATGAATCTAAGCGGTCTTATTCTTGACATTGATCCGAAAGAAATTATCAAGCCAAGAGGCAAGGCAAATAAAAGCGTCAACGAAAAAATAAGGCATGTTATCTGAAAACCATGTAATAGCCTTAGTGTGACCGCCCAAAAATCCATTAAATAAATTATCCCTTAAAATTGGTATCAAGGATAATTGTATCTTCAAGTTTATATTTTACCGCGAGATCCCACAATTTTCCTTCGTCGTCGAGTTCTTTAAGAGCATTATTTACTTTATTTCGGAGATCATTTCCCTTCTTGAAACCGATGGCGTAAACTTCATACTCCAAATGGATGTCAGCAACCATTAAATCGGAATAATCGCCTGAACCCGCAAGTCTCCTTGCAAGAAGAACATCAACCATCGCGAAATCGACAGCGCCTGATTTTACTTCAAGGAAAGTATTAATCTGAGCGGGCGATCCTACGATTCTGCCTGAGTCTCCGATTAATTCTTTAGCTGCGGCTTCGCCTGCCGAACCGCTTTCCGCCGCGACTGTCTTTCCAAACAGACTGTCCGTACCGGTAAATTCTCTCGCTCTTGCAGACCTTATAACAACGCATTGCTGATTGAGCATGTAGCTGTAGCTGAAGTCAACCATTACGCTTCGCGGCACGCCGTTTTCAAAAGAGTTAGCGGTAAATCCGTTCCATATCGCGTTAATGGTTCCCGCTTCCAGTTCCTGATACTTGTTTGCCCACTCAATTTCCTGAAACTCAACTTTCATTCCCAATTTTTCACCGACAAGCAATGCAAGTTCGGTGTCGAAACCGGTCCATCTGCCCAAAGAATCCCTATAATTCATAGGTTCGTATTCGGTAACTCCGCAGATTAACTTACCTTCATTCTTGCCTGCGCAAGATGTAAAAAACGCCATTCCGGCTATCAGAAGAACCGCCAATGCTAAACCAATAATCTTTTTCATAATTCTTTTCTCCTTATTATTATAAGTAAAATATGATAACTACAGTTTATATTAATAATTAAAATGACACAAGTAACGGCGCATAAAAGCTACTTTACAGCGCCTCTGTTAGTGTTATATATTATTAATATGAATAAATTTAATTTTACTGTTGAATCTCAGGCTTATGAGGGCGTAAAAAGAATAGCGAAAAAAATAGCGGCTGACTTTGAAAAGGTTTCAGGCGAACTTCCCGTAATCGAAGAAAAATGCGTTTCGGCTGATAATGGCGTTATTTCCGTTATATTCGCGACATTGGGCAAAAGCCCCCTTGTAGACTCGTATATCGAAAAGGGAAAATTTGACTCTTCTTCAATTAAGAAAAAAAGCGAAGTCTATCAAATTAAATTTATCGAAAAAACGCTTTTGATATGCGGAAGCGATAAACGCGGAACCATTTACGGAATGTTCGCGTTGTCTGAATATATCGGCGTTTCTCCACTTCATTTTTGGGGCGATGTTAAACCCGCGCGAAAAGAAAATATTGTCATAACGAATAATATCGAAACTGTTTCAAAAGAGCCAAGCGTTAAATACCGCGGGTTTTTCATTAACGACGAATGGCCGTGTTTCGGAAACTGGACTTTCAAACATTATGAAGGTTTTACCGCCGATATGTACGATCATGTCTTTGAACTTTTGCTGCGCTTAAAAGGAAATTATTTATGGCCTGCGATGTGGACTTCTTCTTTCGCTCTGGACGGACCCGGCGAGTTAAATGAAGAATTAGCCGACATATACGGAGTTGTGGTTGGAGCGTCTCATCATGAACCATGCCTCAGAGCAAGCGAAGAATGGGACAAAGTCAGAGGAGCGCAATCAATTTACGGCAATGAATGGAATTATTACACCAACAAAGAAGGGCTTTTAAAATACTGGGAAGACGGCATTAAAAGAAGCGGCAAATATGAAAAAATAATTACCATTGGAATGAGAGGAGAGCGCGACAGCTCCATGCTCGGCGACAATTCTTCTTTAAAAGAAAATATCGATCTGTTAAAAGACATCATTAAAAACCAGCGTGAACTTATTAAAAAACATATTAACGAAGACGTAAACAGCGTTCCTCAGGTTATCGCGCTTTACAAGGAAGTGGAAGAATATTTTTACGGCGGAGAAAACGCCGAAGGATTAAAAGACTGGAACGAGCTGGACGGCGTTACCTGTATGTTATGTGAAGACAATTTCGGATTCATGCGCACGCTACCGACCGAAGAAATCAGAAACCGCAAGGGCGGCTTTGGAATGTACTATCATTTTGATTACCACGGCGGTCCGATTTCGTATGAATGGATGCCTTCAACTTCGCTGGAAAGAACATGGGAACAGATGACCATGGCATACGATTACGGAATACGCGACATTTGGATAGTCAACGTTGGCGATTTAAAATTTAATGAAACGCTTTTAGCGTATTTTCTGGAACTGGCTTATGATTTTGAAAAATGGGGCACAAACGCGCCTAACAGCATAGACAGCTACACCTCAATGTGGCTGGAAAAAACATTCCCGGATCTTAACGCGGAAACGCGCGAAAAAATGGCAAAAGTTTTTCACGGATACCTCAGAATAAACGCGGCAAGACGCCCGGAAGCGCTGAATGCCGATATATATCATCCGTGTCATTATATGGAAGCCGATAAAATGCTCTCTCTCGCAGACAGTCTTGAAACTTTAAACGAAGATATTTATAAATCTTTGGAACACAAGCTTCACGAAAGAGACGCCTTTTACAGCATGATTTATTTCCCGGCGAAAGCAAGCATAAACCTTTTGCGGATGCATTTATATTCAGGCAAAAATATTCATTACGCGAATCAAGGCAAAAAAAACGCAAACGATTACGCGGCACTTGTTACCAAGTGTATCGAAAACGACCATTCTTTAATGGAAGAATTCTCGCTGTTTAATGGAAGAAAATGGGATGGTATGGAACTTGAACAGCATATAGGTTTTACAAAATGGAACGAAGATAACTGCAGATTTCCTTTAAGAGTTTTAATTGAACCTGCATACAAGCCGCGTCTTGTTGTATCGCGCAAAGACAGAGAAGAAATCTACACTAAAACTTACGGAAAACCCATGACAATCCATATCGACGATTTCCTTTACGCGGAAAACGATGAAGTTATATTGGAAATTGCCAACGACGGAATAGGAAGCCTTGAATATGATATCAGACAGGAGCGTTTAAACGACTGGCTGGAAATAAGCTCGACAAGAGGCAAAATTGAATCCTCCGCAGAGATTGTTCTGCGCTGTAAAAGAAAAAATTTAAAAGAGGAAATTCAAAGCGCAAAATTAAAAATAATGGATAATGAAACAGCCGTTGCGGTCGAGATACGCGCAAAAGCCGTTAATACAAGCAATCTGCCGCCCATGACCTTCCTTGAAAATAACGGCGTAATTGCGATAAACGCGAATCATTTCTGCGAAAAAAAAGATATTAACGGCTGCGGTTTTAAAGAACTTAAAAATTACGGCAAAAGCGGCTGCGGCATGAAAGTATTCCCCGTAATAAAGGATTTTTCAAACTCTTCGGCGGATAACAGACCCGGCATCACTTACAAATTCTTAATAGAAGAAACCAATGATTATATTATCGAAGTTTGGACTACGCCGACAAATCCTGTTCAAAATAAAAGCAAACTCAGATTCATGCTTTCAGATTCACAGGGCAAGAAGCAGGAAATTACGGCGGTTTCGGATGATTTCAGAGCGGGAAGCCCCGGCGATTCAAAATGGTGTCAGGGCGTGCTTGATAACATACGTATAAACATGGCTTCTTTTAAATTTGAAAAAGGCGTTCAGACAATAACTGTGGGCGCGATGGAAGCAGGTCTTGTCCTTGAAAGAATATTGATATACAGACTGGATCACAACATGTTTGAAAATAAAACAGAACCTTTAATTTCGTATCTTGGACCGCCTGAAAGTTTTTATGTAAAAAGCTAAGACGGTAATTCATCCGAGAACGCCGCTTTTAATTCGGCGAGAACAATACTCAGCTCTGTTTTGAAATCAAGCAATTGCTCTGCGGTAATCGTATTTGTCTCGCCCATTAATTGAAACTCTATATCGGCGGCGATAGTCTGGAGACGCAGTTTTTTCAACTGCCCCGCATTGCTTTTCAGCGAATGTACAATTCTGTGCGCCGATTTTATATCGCCCTGATCAAGCGCTCTGCATAAATCATCATAACAGTTGGAATTGGATTTAACAAAATATTTTTTAAGCGAGTTCTGGAATTCCATATCTGTTTCGGGAGAATCGATCCTATCCATCACATTACCGCCGCTTATGGGACGCAGATATTTCAAAAGACAGCGCCACAATTCCTGGGAAGTGAAAGGCTTGCCAACGCAGTCATTCAAACCGCTTCTTTTGTAAACATCCCTGTCGTCTGTCATAATGTTCGCTGTCATGGCGATTATTGGAACGCCGATGTTGAGTTTTAATATCTGGTTAGAAGCTTCAAGACCGTCCATAATGGGCATATGCATATCCATGAAAATCAAATCAAACTGTCTTTCATGTTTCTGCTTTCTTTCCGTCACAATATCAAGACCGACTTTTCCGTTTTCAGCGACTACTGTTCTTAAACCAACTCTTGAAAGATGTTCGCAAATAACCTGTTGATTCATGACATTATCTTCACATAACAGAACCTCGCCTTCGAACACGGGTTTTTCAATCTCTTTAAGCGAAACTTTTTTCTCCAAGAATTCTTCTTTTGTGACATCGACTGTATCAAAAGTCAAATCGAAAAAGAATCTGCTGCCTATTCCAGGCGTACTTTCGACAATCAGTTTTCCGCCCATCATTTCTATAATGCTTTTTGTGATGGATAAACCAAGCCCCGTACCGCCGTATTTGCGCGTAGTTCCGCTTTCCGCCTGCGCAAAAGGCTCAAAAACCGATTCTATCTGCTTGGCTGTCATGCCGATTCCTGAATCTTTTACCTCAAAATGGAAAGTGATTGTGTTTCCGCTGACGGTAACAACATCCGTAACGAGTTTTACTATTCCGGTGTTTGTGAATTTTACCGCATTGGAAAGGAGGTTTATAAATACCTGACGCAGCCTTGTAGGATCGCCTAACGGCTTTCTGCCTACGCTCGGCTCAGCGTAAAAATGAAGCATAATGCCTTTTTCCACCGCCTTTGGCATAACAAGAGTCCTGCAGCTTGAAAAAAGTTCATGCATATCAAACGGAATTTTTTCCAGCACCATTTTGCCGGACTCAATTTTTGATATATCCAAAATATCGTTAATGATCTGCAAAAGCCACTCGGCGTTTGTTTTAATATTATTCAAATAATCTTTTGTTTTTTTGGAAACAGCGTCATCGATTGCAAGTTCCGAAAAACCGATTATACTGTTCATCGGCGTTCTAATCTCATGGCTCATATTTGCAAGGAACGACGATTTAGATTTGTTTGCCGCCTTTGCCGTTTCAAGAGCAATTTCAAGATCTCTCTGGTATCTGTTTAATTTTTCTGTTCTTTCACGGACAAGCCCTTCGAGTTTAACTCCTTCTTTATACGTTCTGATTATTAAAACAAATAAAAGAATAATGACAAACGACATAAGAAGCGAAGAGCCTATGAGCCAGGGACGCTGCGCGTCCGCCAGTTTAATGCGGTAATCGTAAGTTCTCCGCATCCATTGATCCGAGATAGCGCTTACATCGATCATTTCCAGCGCGGTATCTATAATTGAACATAAAACGCTTTCGTTAATGTTAAACCCAAAACGGGATTCGGATTTATAATTAAAAATAACATTAGCCTTATATCCGACAAATTCATTGTAGTGAGTAATGGCAAGCAACCTGTGTTGACTTGTCATTACCATATCAACTTCATCCAGCTCAAGTCCTTTAAAAGCGGCATTCGAGCTGATATATTCAACGGTAGATTGATGCTCAGGGAACCAGCGTTTAAAAATTTCCGAGTAAACCGACCCCCATACCAAACCGACCTTTACATCCATGATTTCGTTGATGCTTTTATTGGGAAGCGAATATTTTGAAACCAGCGTATAATTATCAGTTAAAGTAAGTTGATTAGGCCATAAAAATCTTCCTTCGCGATCATGCGAACGAATCATTTCGGCGGACATCTGCGCCTCACCTTGTTCCAATTTTCTGACAAGTTCAGGCCATTCCGTATTTTTATCATTAACAAGAGTAAAATTAAGACCTGTCAGCTCTCCTATAACAGGGAGAATGTCAAAAATAATACCCTGCCACTCGCGTTCATGTTCATTATAAAAACTGATAGGATAATTGTAATATTCGGCTACAAAGTTTACATTTTTATTTTCTTTTAGATATTTTTTTTGCTCGTCTGTAAGCCACGTTAATAATTTATGCCTTTCAAATTCCAATTCTCCATGTTTATAAAATTCGCCGATACGGTGAAGTCCGCTGTTTGAAATAATTTTATCAACTGCGGAAATGATATGTTTAAGCGAAATATCCTGAGTTGACATGGAGATAGGTCTGTAAGTTAAGGGATAAAAATGATTGATATCCATATCGCGGTGATTAATAAAATTCGCTTCCGCGGTTTGGCTGTAATAAAAAACATCAATAATATTATTTTTTAACGCGTTATAAACCAAATCGACATCTTTAAGAAGAACAACTTCATAAGCGCCGTCTTCAAGTTCAAAGGTAACAGTGTTGATGGTAGTAGTGCCTTCTATAAAACCGTAGCGAATAAGACGCTCTTTCGCGATTTCTTCAAGCGGTCTTGCGCCGCTGAGGCGGTAAGTGTTTAAAAGACGCGAGGTAATAGGCAGTGACATGGAATAAATTAAATGCCTTTCCGCGGAAGGCGTAAGCTCTCCTGTAAAAGAAATCTCCGTAGTTTTAAGACCTACCAGAATATCCTGCCAATCATGAATCATAGGTTGAAAAGTGATGCCGAAAATCCCGGACAGCCATTTGCAGAACAGCGCGGTAAAGCCTTTGATTTCTCCGTTCTCGTCTTCGAAAGCTTCCACGCTGCGCGGCATTGCGTAAATCAATGTCTGCCCTTGAAGCGATTCGATAAGATTTATTTCATCGTCTGTAATTCCGGGAATATCGTAGAATAATTTTAATGAACCGTCTTTTTTTTCTGTAGTAGAACCGCCACAGCTGAAAAGTAAAATAGAAACAATTATCACAGGAATAATTTTTCTAAAAATCATTCCGTCTCCGACGAAAATTCGCTTAAAACAGAATCTAATTCCTTTTTAAGAGTCTCAAACAGCTCTTCTGTAACAAGATTAATGCCGTCTCTCAAGTGATGCTCCACCTGCGCGGCGGCTTTTTGAAGATCTGTCTTGCCGATTTGCCCGGCATTACCTTTCAGAGTATGAGCAAGCCTGTGCGCCAGTTTAATGTCTTTTTTGCCAATCGCTTCGTTAATCTCGTTGAACTTATTAAGGCTGCTGTTATAAAAAACTTTTTTCAGAGTTTTTTGGAATTCGGCGTCCGACTCCGGCAAACTGCCGATATCTATGGTATCATCCGGCAGCATCTCGTCTTTTTTTACAGGAGTAAAATACTTGAGAAGACAGCGCCATAATTCCTGAGAAGTGAAGGGTTTACAGACGCAGTCTTTCATGCCGCTTGCCTTGTAAACGTCCATATCATCTGCCATAATGTTAGCCGTCATTGCGACAATCGGAAGAGACGGAGCAATCTCGCGGATTTTTGCGGACGCTTCAAGACCGTCCATAACAGGCATATGCATATCCATAAAAACCAGATCAAACATTTTCGTGTTATTTTTTATTCTATCGCTGACCGTGTCTACGCCAACCTTTCCGTTTTCGGCTACAAAAGTATCGATTCCTACTCTTATAAGATGTTCTTTAATAACCTGCTGGTTCATCACATTATCTTCACATAACAGAATTTCACCTTCAAAAACAGGTTTTTCAATCTCTTTAAGCCCGATTTTTCTTTCAAGCATTTCTTCTTCGGATCTGGGAATAGTGTTGAATGTAAGATCAAAACTGAACTTGCTGCCAACGCCAGGAGTGCTTTCTACAAAAAGTTTTCCGCCCATCATCTCTACAAGATTTTTTGAAATAGGAAGACCAAGCCCGGTGCCGCCGTAAATACGCGTGGTTCCGGTTTCCGCTTGAGTGAAGGGAGTAAAAACTCTTTCGATCTGTTCAGTCGACATACCGATGCCCGAATCTTTAATTTCGAAATGCATGGAAATTGTGTCGTTAGTCATGCTTGTAATATCGGAATGAAGTTTAACCATGCCGGCGTTTGTAAACTTGATGGCATTAGATAGAAGATTTACGAACACTTGCCTTAATCTTGTAGGATCGCCGACAGGTCTTCTGCCGACAGAAGGTTCCGCGTAAAAATGAAGCATGATTCCTTTTTCGACAGCTTTCGGCATAACAAGAGTGCGGCAGCTTGAAAAAAGTTCGTGCAAGTCGAAGGGAATATGTTCCAATTCCATTTTACCCGATTCAATTTTTGAAATATCCAGAATGTCATTAATAATTTCCAGCAGCCACTTCGCGTTCGTGCGGATATTTTCGATATACTCCCTTGTTTTAACTGTAAAATCACCATCAAGCGCAAGCTCGGAAAAACCCATGATACTGTTCATCGGCGTGCGTATTTCGTGACTTACATTCGCAAGAAAAACCGATTTGGAATTATTCGCAGATTTTGCGGCATCAAGCGCTTTTTCCAATTCTTTTTGATATCTGTTCAATTCAAGAGTACGCTCGCGAACAAGGTTCTCGAGCCTCTTATTCTCATTACTTTTTTTAAAAAGAAACGAGAGGGGACTACTTTTATTTTGCATTACGGCCTCACCTTTAAGATGTAGAAAAATCTTAGATTATCTTTGTACATTATATCAGAATATTACAAAAAAAACAAGAAATATTATGAACCCCTTTTTCTCACAAAGTTAAACGTTAAAAACCTGAACAACAACCCATTTTCTATCTTAATATTATACATTTTTGCATAATATCCGCTGTATTTTAGTATTTTTACTAAATTTTAATTAAAACATTATGTGAAATCACTGTTTGTTAGGTGTTTATTAAGCGTTTGTTATTTATTTTTTTTTTTTAATTAATTTAATTTATTAGTAATATTTTCAAGTATTAGATAATAATTTTGAATATTCAATTTTTAATAAGTAAACTTTTATAAGCATTTTAATATTTTATATTTTTGACTGATACAGCGAATAATTTTCCTTATCAAAACAAACAAAAATAACTTTTTTTATTATCGGCGTTTCTTTCAATGTCTCTCTAACTGTATTGATAGCAATGTCTGCCGCCTTATCTTTTGGATAACCGTAAATCCCTGTACTGATATTCGGGAATGCGATACTTTCGATATTATTTTTGTCAGCAAGCAGCAAACTTTTTCTGTAGCACGAGACGAGCAATTCGGGCTCGCCGTTTTTTCCGCCGTTCCAAACAGGACCAACAGTATGTATCACATATTTTGCAGGTAACTTTCCTGCTCCTGTGATTACCGCGTCACCTGCCGGGCACGGCTCATTCGGGCGGCGGCTCTCTGCGATTTTTATACATTCTTTTAGCAGCTTTGGTCCCGCTGCGTTGTGTATCGCACCATCAACTCCGCCACCTCCCATTAAGCTTGAGTTTGCGGCGTTTACGATCGCGTCAACTTTTTGGGTGGTGATGTCGGCGAGGATTGAATCGAGGGTTGGTTGTAGTTGCATTTATTCACCTCACAAAAGTATAAGTTTCATTGTAATAGGCATTAAGCGATTTGCCTTCATAACTCCAATACCTTGTAGGTTGTATATTATAATCTATGTCAAGAATTTCTCTTGTAACTTGAGTTAATGATTTTTCATCATCGCTTTCCGCAGTTTTTACTTTTCTATCAGAGGACACAAACACTTCCGCTGATGTTTCGCCATAAGTAAAAACCAGTCTGGCTCCTATAGGCACACCCATCTCGGCAAAATTTAACGGCGGTCGTCTTTTTTTGTAATTTTCAGAGGCCTCTTTCTCTGCTGTAGAAACAGATTTATTAATTTCTGCCGTTATTGCAGGAGTAACATCCTTTTTCGCAAATAGCCGTAATATAGCAATTGCCTGATCCGGATCAATCTCGAAAAACTCCCTTCTTGGGTTTACTCTATTGGGATAAAATGCCTTATGCAGTGCGTTTTCCACAACTTTGCAGTCATCTACTTCGCATGCAAAAAGACATTCAAATGGTAATGGAACACCTGTGGTGTTTAGTTCATTCATACGGCTTGTTATCTCGTTTGTTGTTTGCCCTATTTTTACCAATCCGGGCATTGCAGGATTAGATAAGACATATACGAGACCTTTTTGTGGGTTGGACATGGGGGACTCCTTAATTAAATTGTAATAATAATTCATGTACCATTTTATGATCTTCATTAGCGTGTTGTATATCCACTTTCCCAAGATATGCACACTGACGATTTTTATATACTATGTAGTGTTTAAGACCTAAATTTATTGCTTTGGTAAAATTCTCTATTGCTTCGTCATAATCTCTTAATTTTAAATAAGAAAAACCACGATTATTATATGCCATTGCAAAGTTTTTATCTAAAACAATCGCCATGGAAAAATCTTCAATGGCGTTTTTTAAATCATTTTTCTCATCATATGTATTACCTCTATTAAAATATGCTATTGAACTATTTGGTAAAATATTAATCACTGTTGTATGATCTTGTATAGCTTTTTCATATTCTTTTTGACGTAAATACACAAGAGCACGATTATTATATGCTAGTGGATCAGAATCAAGTTTAATTGTTGATGAAAAATCTTCAATAGCTTTATCAAATTCACCTAAATTTAAATAACTGTTTCCCCGATTATAATATGCATCAGAATAGTTATTATTCTTCTCAATTGCCATTGTATATTCTTCAATAGCCTTATCAAAAGTCTTATTATTTTTACTATATACAAGGCCACGATTATTATGCATAGCATAAGCAAGAGATGGCTTTAGTTTTATTACTTTACTATAGTCAACTAATGCTTTTTCATCCTCCCCTTTTTCACTATATGCATTTCCACGATTAATAAATGCATCTGCTTTTCTTTTTTTACTTTTCAATACCTGTTCATAATCCTTAAAAGCATTATCATAATCGCCTTTTTTATTATAAGCTTTTCCTCTATTGATTAGTGCATCAGCTGAATTAGGTCTTAATTTCAGAGCTTCATTAAAATTTAGTATAGCGTTATTAAAATCTTTCTGAATAGAATACTCAATTCCTCTGTAAATATATGCATATTCTTTCTTTTTTATCACATGTTCTATAGCTTCAGTAAAATCTTTTAAAGCTTGAATACTATCATTTTTAAGCGAATAAGCTCTACCACGAATAATATAAGCTTCTCCATTTTCTTCATTAAATTCAATTGCTTTATTCGCATTATCAATCGCTCTATTAAGATCAATTATCTTAGCATATAAGTATGTTTTTGCTCTTCCTACACACGCATTGGAAGATAATAGTTCATCATCTTTATTTTCCATTATAATTTTTGAATACATATCTTTTGCACGTTCATCATAGCCTTTATCTAAAAGTTTATTTGCTTTTTTAAGCCTACGCTTTTGAATAATTTTACTTCTCTGAGAAAAATAGCTTCCACAAATTCCACCAATAAATAGTAAAAACAATCCAGATAAAATTGCATTATCACTAACAAATTTCCACAGTTGAGATAAAAGATTAACAGTATCTTCAATTTTTTCCATGTATATTAATATCCAATGTTTTGTTACTCACCCCTTCCCCCTCTTCTTCCCCTCTACAAACAACTCTCCCGATAACTGCTGATACAACTCAAACAAAAACGCAACACGTTGACCGTCATCGTTAAAAGAGCGGCCATAAGCAACTTCCACAGCTTTGTCAAGTTTCTGGTGAGCTTTTACCAGTACTGACACAGCAGTATATCTTGGTTGTCAATGAGTATAATACATAATTTTTATTTTGAATACCAAATTCTAAATAAAAACTAGATTTTGTCTTTTCTACTCCACTTCCAGCCACCACTTATCCGTTTTATCTGTAATCTGCCGATAGCTGATCCCTAAAGTTTTAAAGTGTTTTATGGCGCATTGGATTTTTCGCCACTCATTTGGGAAACGTAGTTTATCATGATCTTCTGTACCTTTTGTTTCTCGTACTAAGTGAAGCGTTTTATTTTCTTCATTATTAATGCGAATAATACCCCAATCAGGATTATAATTAAGAATAACCTTAGGTATGTGAATTTTAAAGTTTGACGGAAATTTAAAATAACAGCGTATATTTCCATTGCCATCATCTACTCTTAGACGGTTGCTGACAAAACGTTCTTCTACTTCGGAATCTATCTGTATATAATCATATAGACTATGATCAGAGCCATTAACAAGTTCTTTTTGCGCAAATGATTTTTCACGAGGAAAATATTCTTCCATCATTGATAAATTATATTCTTCATCATCTTCCAGAAGATGATAGACAATATTTTCTGCCACAAGATCGGCTAGAGTATTTTTTACTACGTTTATAAAAATAGCGGAGAAACCTTCAGGGTTATAGAAAATGTGTTTTTTCTTTTCATGGGAGATGCCTTCAAAGATTGCGGCAAGTGTAGGACGAGTAAGATTTGTCGTTCTTGCTGCTCTATCAATCAAATTGAAAACAGGATATGTTTTTTGTTTCTGATCTATAGTATCTCTTTCCGAGGCAATTGTCTTTTCATTGTTAAAAACAAGAGGCGTATTTTTATTAAGTTCCTGCCCACTACCAAAATAGACAATTTGTTTATTAACATCCATTTCAGTAATTTTAAAACCTTTTAAGTTAATATCATTACAGGTTTTAATAAAATTCCATCCTTTTGGATAATCCTTTCTAAAATATTGATTATACCGATTGCGTGTATCAGTAATTTTCAGTAAAATTGCGGCTCCACTTTTTGATACTTCTTTTAGTTCAAAAGTATAGCTTGTGATGACAAATTCGCCTTTTGTAAGGATGATTTTTGGTTCAGGAATAATAATCTCTTTTTTATTAAACGCTTCTATCGAACGTGATATAAGTTCCTTTGAATCCAGTATAATTTCATAATCTGTTTTTCTAGAAATACTTTTCCAAAAATCTGTGAAATAATCGCTATTGTATACATCGTTGTTACGTTTTGCATTACCTTTTCTTGCGTTTGTCGGCTCAGGAGGTAATATATCACCGCTTTCTTTGTATTCATTTTGAAGAGCGTCAACATAAGCGGAAAAATCTTCAGGGCAGACAACAGTTAGTATATTTACATCATCACCAAAAACACGTTCTCCTTTCTGATTGACGCAGATACGCAAGCCCCTACCTAATTCCTGGCGGCGTGTATTCATTTGGTTAGCGGTCTCATAACGAGGTTCTTTTAACAGACAGATTGTAAATACATTTGGATTATCCCAGCCTTCACGCAAAGCAGAATGAGCAAAAATAAAAGATATTTTGGAATCAAAACTGAGAAGTTCTTGTTTATCTTTAATAATTTGTCGATATGCTTCTTTTTCAAGTTTGCGGCTTTCTTCTGAATTGCCAATTTCATCAAGATACTGGATTTCACCTGTCTTGGAATCCTTCTTTTGAGCAAAATATCCATTGTGTACATCACTGGCTTTAAATTTACAGAAATACTCATCTTTCTTACTTAATTTCTCAAAAGCTTCTTCAAAAAGTTCTTTAATAAAAGGTTTGTTTCCTTTGTAGTTTGCTACATGATCAATAAAAAAAAGAGAAAGGACTTTGATACCACGGTCTCTTAATGCTTTCTGCCGTTCAAAATGAAATTTAATTGTTTCTTCTATTTGGGTTCTATAAATATCTTTTTTTGTGATATCCGCTTCTATGCTGTTTTCCATGTTGAGTATTTCTTGATTGGTAAACTCAATAAAACCGCCATTAGTGTCTCGTGTTATATCACCAACGACAAGACCAGTAAAATCAGGATTTTTACTTTTAGCATAAATATCATCACCTTTTTTTATAGTAATTTCTGTTCTAATCTTTTTACCATCTTTTATAACTGGAAGATAAATTGTTGCTTTAAGATTTTTATCAATTTTTTTAAGTGCTATTTTATCTATATTATTATCTGTTTCTTTAGTAACACCAAGAACTTTTATCTTTTTAACAAGATTAAATAAAAATGCGTCAACAGGAGATAAGCGATAGACAAGATTATATTTTGATTTAATTCCCGGAGTCGCGCTGTAATTAATTGCAAATAACGGATTCAATGTTTGAAGCGCCAATTTTGATTTTTCTGTTTGGTAATTCTGACTTTCATCAAGAATTAAAATAGGACGTGTTTTTTGAATGTATTGATACGGCAAGAGTCCACCGGTTAATTTATCACTGCTTTTGTATATATTATTTCCTTTTGCGCCTGTAGTATTGAAGCTCTGCATTGTCATTACCATTATTTGAATAATATCAGAAGATGCAAAATCCCTTACTTTACCAATTTGCGAGCCATCATATCCAAAAAGATTAGTATTTTCATTTTCATAAAGTGTATTAAAATGACTTCTTGTTTGGTTAAATGCGGCGATTGTGCCTTCATAAATTGCCACACTTGGAACAACAATAATAAACTTGGAAAAACCATATCGTTTTTTTAATTCCTGAATCGTCCGCAAATATACATAAGTTTTACCAGTTCCTGTTTCCATTTCGATGGTAAAAACAGGAAATCTGGCAGGAGGACAATCGGCTCCTTCAAGACCAAAACCTTCGATACACTCAATACTGGAATTAAGACGGAGAGAGCGGGCAAGAGTTTTTTCGATATGCTCTTTCATATCTTCGTCTAACCATGTGTAACCCTGCGGCATCTTTGATTTATTGTATGAAGATATTACTTCCTGATAATTTCCATAAAGCCATGATTCATTCAAGTCATCATCAGGATTTGGAATGTTACTGACAATTTTTTCGGCATGATATGAAAGAGAGAAATCATTATCAACAAATCCTATTTGTTCAGAAAAACCTTTAAATAGATTTACAATACTTTCGATAGCTTCTTTTTGGTGCTGCTGGTTTTCTTCAAATTTGAATTCCTGTATTTTTGCCATATTTATTCCTACAGAGTTTTAATTAGGTTTTTATCTTCCAATCGAATCTTACTTTGGTCATCAATCGCAGAATCCAAACAAATAAATCGCTCTTTGTCATTAAGTTTGAGAATTTCTATCGTTTCTTTTACAATATCCTTGTCAAGACAGATATAAAGAGTGTTATCACGAAAATCCGAGCTGATCTTTTTGATCTTATTTTTCTTGAATTGAGGAAGTAATTCGATTTTACTGTCCAGAGGGAAACCCTCAAGAAGCATTATTTCTGTAAGTAGGTCATCTTCTTTCCAATTCGGCATTAAAGAATCTGCCTTAAAGAGTTGTTCCAGTTGTTTTACATCAGTACCTGTATAATTCTCCCATGCTTTGTAATTTGAAGGAGCAAGACGAAACAATTTGAATCCTGTGTCGAGATTGGCAGCGTTAAGCCCTGCTTCTTCTTTTATTTTCTTTCCTGCCCGGCGAATGCGTTCTTTGCCGATCTCGCAGATATTTTTGTAGCCAGTTTTAAAAGCTTCTGTGTCTTCTTTGCAGGGTTCTTGATACT